>Ga0193713_1000165_pt1 | contig 21522 bp, 13 predicted proteins | sample H3a2metaG_FD_143054 | JGI IMG/M metagenome (GOLD analysis project Ga0193713, IMG submission 143054) | Soil microbial communities from a riparian zone of the East river system, Colorado, United States - H3a2 | ecosystem: Environmental > Terrestrial > Soil > Riparian zone | place: USA: East River... | reverse complement strand
CCTCCGGTGACCAGGAGTCTCAACGGGATACCCCGCGTGTTGATTCGGGCGTAATTTAAGGGTACATTCGCCCCGCAGTCCATACACAATTTCAGGAGTCCCCCATGGTCCGCCGTTTCGCCCTTCTCGCCGCCGCCCTGTTCGTCGTCGCCGCCTCCTCCTGGAGCGCCGCGGGCCAGGACCCCTCCGCGCGGGTCGACAAGGTCTTCGCCCGCATCGAGGAGAACCGGGGCGCCGCCCTCTGGGACGACGTCCGGGACCTGCGCGAGACGGGACGCGACGGACTCGAGGCCCTCCGCCAGGGCCTGACCCGCGCCGACGCCAACGTGCGGATCGCCGCCGGGGCCGCCATCTACGGGGCCGACGCGCGCGACGAGGGCCTCGCCGCGCTCCTTCAGGTTGCCAAGGATTCGAAACAGGAGGGCGCCCGGCCCCGGGCCGCGAACGCCGCGGCAATCCTCGTCGAAACCGACCCGAAACTCGCGCCGGAACAGAGGGAGAAGCTCAGCAACGAGTTCATGGAGGCCGCGAGGGCGACGGACGACGACCTGGTCAAGATCCACCTCTGCCGGGGCGCGTACGCCCTCTACGGGAAACTCGACGCCCGGAAGCCGGTCCGCGATCTCTTCGAAAAGACCACGCGGCGCGACGTGAAAGACGAGGCGGCCCTCGCCCTCGCCTCGATGGAGGTCTTCCAGGCGACGCGCAGCCACCTCATGGAGATGGCGAAGCAGCCGGGCGAAAACGGCCGGCTGGCGCGCGCGTGGCTCCGCTACGACACGGCCAGCCTCCAGCGCGAACGCGCCGAGGGGCGCCGTCCCGCGGGGGGCGAATCCTACGAGCTTCTCGATGAGATCGTCGCCAAGCTGAGGGAGTACTACTACGACAAGAAGCTGATCGACCGCGACAAGCTCATCGAGGCGGCCGCCAGAGGCATGCTCTCCAGCCTCGACCCCCACACCGCCTACTACGACAAGAAGATGATCGACGACCTCAAGAAGGAGGCGCTCGAGGGCCATTACGGCGGCATCGGCGCGCGCGTCATGATGCGCAAGAACTCGGCCGGCGTCGCGTGGCTCACCATCACCGAGCCGATCTTCTCCGGACCCGCCTACCGCGCCGGCCTCCGCTCCAACGACATCATCTCCGACGTGGAGGGCGAGTCGACCGCGGACCGGGACCAGGGGGAGCTCATCCTCAAGCTCCGGGGCAAACCCGGCACGCCGGTCAAGATCAAGATCTTCCGCCGCGGCTGGAAGGAGCCGCGCGAATACGAAATCAAGCGCGAAGAGGTCCAGCTCGAGACGACCATGTCCGACCTGCTCCCCGGCGGGATCGGCTACGTGAACTACACGACCTTCGGCGACCTCGCCGACGAAGAGAAGTTGAAGGGATCGAATCTCGAGTCCCAGATCGCCGCGCTCGAAGAGAAGGGGATGAAGGCGCTCGTGCTCGACCTGCGGTTCAACTCCGGCGGCTACCTCCGAACGGCGCGCCAGATCGCGGGAATGTTCCTGAAGAAGGACGAAGTCATCCTCACGACCATGGCCCAGGGCAAGGTGGTGGAAACGCACAAGGCGGATCCGGAGAGGGTGAGGGTGAAAGTCCCCTCCGACCTCCCGGTCGTCGTCCTCGTGAACGAGTTCTCCGCCTCGGCCAGCGAGATCCTCGCGGGCGCCCTGCAGCACTACAAGCGGGCGGTGCTCGTCGGTGAGCGCACCTACGGCAAGGGCAGCGTCCAGGATCTCAAGCCCCTGGAGTCAAAGATCCTCAAGAACGAGAAAGGCGAGCCCATCCTCGACGAGCGGGGAGAGCCGCAGTTCGGCGCCGCGGCGCGCATCACGATCGCCAAGTGGTACCTCCCCTCCGGCAAGACGGTGGAAAAGGAGAAGGTCGGCGACAAGGAAGTCGGGGGCGTCGAGCCCGACATCAAGGTGCCCATGGCCGACCGCGACCTCTGGAAGGAGTTCGAATTCGAGAAGATCCGGGCCACCGGCAAGATCGAGGACTACCTGGAAAAGCAGTTCCCCAAGAACAAGGAGGTCTTCGAACAGCTCGCCGTGATGGACTACGGCGATCCCTCCAAGTACCCCGGCTACGACGAGATGTTCGCCACGCTGAGCACGCGGTGCACGAAGGAGGAGGCGCGGGAGCTGGTCCGGGAGTTCGTGCGCAAGCGGGTCCAGGACGAGCGCAAGAAGGCCTTCTATTACGACCTCGAGATCGACGTACAGCTCCAGCGGGCCATCCTGGAATCCTGCAAGGCCCTCAAGGTCGAAGCGAAGACGATCAAGGAGTACGGGTACTTTGCCGCGGCAAAGTAGCTCCCAGCTTCCCGTTTCCCGTTCCCCGCTTCAGAAGCTTCGAGCTTCGAGCCAGGGACGGCGTACTGCTAAGTCTCGACGGAATCTGATAGGCTAGAAGTCGTGGATGTGTCGACGGAGCGCCGGAGCTGGATCCTCCTGGGGGTCCTGCTGGTGGCGGTCGTGGGGGTTGGAGCGGCGGGCCTGGTCGGGCTGAAACGGGCACACCATCGCGAGACGTGCCTCTGGCAGCTCTCCCGCGTGGGCATCGCCGTGCAGGCCTCGGACCCGCTCCATCTCGCGGGATGGGATCGCGTCGGGACGGGGCGCCGCTTCTTCCTCGACGTTGCGAACTGGCCCGGCCCCCCGCCCTTCCCCATCGATCCCGAGTGGTTCTGTTGCCCCATGGTCGGCGCTCCCCTGATCGGTCGCATCGACTATCGCGGGCCGGCGAAAGACTTCCGGCGGATGGATCGGGACGACGTCCTGGTCGCGGACCGGCCCGGCAATCACGGGTCGGGGTCGGGCGGCAACGTGCTCCTGAGATCCGGAACGGTCCGGAACGCACCGGAAGCCGATCCCGCGTGGACCCGGGCGGTCGCCACCACGACGGACCGGGAGAACTAGGAAACCCGTGAAAAAGATCATCGCCACCGTCGAGGAAGAAAAGGGGTGTCCCCTCTATCACAAGGGGGACGGGATGGAATTCCTAACTCCGGCCGTCGCGGGATTGAACTACACCCCCGTCTGCATGAAGGCGGTGCAGACCTTCGCCACGACGCTCATGCGCCTCCAGCAGGGGGCCAACCCCGGTTCGTTCCAGAACGTCCACTGCGGCGGGTGTAGGGACGGCGAGGCGTGGTTCACCTTCCGCCGCGAGGAGGCCGAGAAAGGCCACTCTCTCTCGCCCGAGGCGGCGCGCTTCGCGATGTCGGGCCTCACCCACGTCAAGATCTTCTCGGGAGTGCGGCCCCAGCTCCTCGAACGCGTCCTCCCGCTTCTCCGCGAGCGTCGATGCAAGGCGGGCGAAATCGTCATCCGGGGCGGAGACCCCGGGCAGAGCCTGTGCATCATCGCCCAGGGAGCCTTCGAGGTCCTCAAGGAGTCCGCGGGCGAGAACACCGTGATCGCGACCCTCGAGGTTGGCGACTGCTTCGGAGAAATGTCGCTCGTGACGGGCGAGCCGGCGTCGGCCAGCGTGCGCTGCCGGGACGGCGGGTCGATCCTCGAAATCCACCGGGACGATTTCCCGAGGCTCGTGGGCCAGATCCCGGCGCTGGGCTTGACCCTGGCGCGCCTGCTGTCGGCGCGGCTGACGCGCACGAGCGCCTACGTCATCGAGCAGATCCGCAAGGGCATCCTGGGTCGGCTCGAGATGATCCCGCCCTCGGAACTCATCCAAGCCATGAACGTGAGCAACCAAACGGGCATTCTCTCCGCGCTTTCGGGAGATCGCAGTTTTTCGCTCTACTTGGAAAACGGCCAGCCCATCGACGCGACCCTCGGCGACCACCACGGGGAGGACGCCGTCTACGAATTCATCACGTGGCACCAGGGTTCGTTCCGGTTCGAGCCCGGGCCGCAGAAGCGGGATCGGACGATCCGGACCGATGCCGTGGGGCTGCTCCTGGAAGGGCTCCGCCGCCGGGACGAAGCGCACGGAGTTCCCCCGCCCCCCGCGGAAGATAAACTGGCCGACGGCTTCGGAGCGGACACGGGTAACATTTGATCGGAATTCGAAGGCGTGCTATTCTGGCGTCCGGAGTGCGGGATCGGGGGACGGTCGACGAGGGGAGACTGGAAGCCGCCCGGGGTGGATGCCGGCCACGCCGTTCGCATGAGCTTCCTCACGCCGTTACCCAGCGGTAGCATCGTGTCGCGCCGTGTCCGCGAATGGTGCGGATTTCGGGTCATTCTCATTCAGCATGATTTCTGCTGAGAGAATCGCGGCATGGTCTGATCCAAGGAAGGATATCCCGTGAACGCCCGCCCCGGTTCGCCCCGCCCCCATCGCGGGACCGTCCTGATCGTCATCCTCGTGCTCCTGGCGCTCCTGTCGCTCCTCGCAGTCTCGCTCGCCACCACCTCCGCGCTCGACAAGAATGTTTCCTTCAACTACCTAGATTCTGTCCGCGCTCGGCTCGTGGCCAAGGCGGGCGTCGAGTTCGCGATCTCCAAAATCGAGGCGATGGTCCAGCGGGGCAAATTCGACGATCCCGCGATGACCTACTGGGGATTGAAAACGGTCGAAAGGGGCGAGCCGGACACCGCGACTCCCATCACGCGAGCCCTCAATCCCTCGTATGCCATCGAGGATGAAGACGTCCAGAACCCCGATGACAGCCAGGTCACTCCCGCGAAATTCAAGTTGGACGACCGTGAAGTCGGAATCTCAGGCACCATGTCCTCGTGCGCTCATGGACTCCGGTCGGACGTGTTCAGGCTCCGGGTGGCGGACTCCAACAGCCGTCTATACGTGAATGACGGGCTTGAGGAGGGTCCCTCGGGCCTGGTTTCAAAGAATCTCAGGCGGATCCTGGACATCCTCGGCAACCAGGTCGGTGTAACGGAACTCGGACGCCGTCTCATGGAGAAGCGCCCGACGAACGGGTACCAGAGCCGCCAACAGTTGCGCGACCTCCTGGGGCCCTCGGACTTCGAGAAGCTGGCGCCCCACATTACCCTTCACGCCTGGGTCGACCACTCGGTGGTGAATCCGGTGCCCCTCAGCGCGCAGACACTCGGAGCCTATCCCGTTCCCTACAACGACAAGATCAGCCTCTACCGGTACGGCCGGTCGTTCGATGCGAAAGGGAACAAGATCGACGGCGACCTCGTCTTCGCGCCGGAATATGCCCTGCCGAACGGCTTCGACCACGCGATCATGGCATTGGACGAGATCAACGCCCAGTGGATCGAGCGGACCGCGCGGGCTCCCGTGAATGTCAACTTCGCCACTCGGGAGGTGCTGACGTCGCTGATCGCGGGCCTCCGCGGCTGGTTTGTGTCGGAACGCCGGAAATACAACCCGGCCGCGACGGAATACTCGGTTCTCGAGTACCCGGGCGGGGATAACCGTCCGGGGGGCTGGATCGGCGATGAATACGGCTTCCTCTACTCGACTCTGACCTTCGTGTCGTCTTCGGATAAGGAAACCCGGTCTACCCCCGGCGCCGGCGGAATCGAAGCCTCCCTGGTCGCGGATGAAATCGTCGCCTGTCGGAACCGCAGCCGGTCCCCGCATTGTCCCAGCCTGGATTACGACACCCTCTGGTATGGAGGTCCCTTCCGGACGTGGCGCCAGTTCAATGCCTTCTGCGACGGCCTGGTCAAGGGCGGCCTGCTGGTGGACAACCGGAACATCTTTTACGATTACGAGCCCGCGGATGCCTCCCCGCAGGGCGGAGAGTATTTCATCTGGGGCCAGCGTCCGCAGGGGTCGGACAACCTGGTGGAGTCCAGCCTGCAGCGTTCGCTCGGCTCCCAAGCCCTCGCCGATGTCCTCAAGGCCAACTTCAATCCGAACTGCACCCTGAATGAATTGAATCCCGACCAAAATTTGCACCTGCTCGTGGACAAGACGGACCTCATCTGCAATTCGACCGAGTTCTGCTTCAGTCCCATGGGGTATTTCGACATCGAGAGCGAGGGTGTCGTCACCCAGCCGCCCCAGAACGGAGATTTCTTGGTGCTCCGACGGGGAGCCGTGGTGGCACGGGAGCTGGTCGAGTCAGTAGTGAGGGTCTACGACGTCTATCGGGAGACAAGCCAAGCCGATTTCATCAAGGGAGACCTGGGGGCCCCGCTCCGACGCCGCCTGACCAACAGTAATCGCCCCCTCGAGACGGGGCCCGAGCCCAACTTGGGACCCGCGCCCCACGAATGCCACTGGAGCGGCTGGATCCAGCTTTCAACGATCGGAGGGATTCACGGGGATTATCCCCCGGGAAGCACCCCCCAGACTCCCGAGGGATCGTCCGAGTATGGTGATGTCGCCCATGCCCATTTCCAGTACGACCATCGATTGCATTTCCACGCGGGCAAGCAACGGGACCACCTGCGCTTTTCCCGGACCTTGGTCAACCAGAAGGACCGGACCGAAGTCGAGGCGGGACCCTACAATCCGGGAATGGGTTCTCCCGGCCACTACCGGTTGGGACGCGATTGGAAGCGGGACCAACCTCCGCCGGCTCCGCAGCATACGGCGGTGAGCGATCTCCGGGTCGACGGGACCTACGTCGAGCGGGATTGCGCCTGCATGTACCTGAATACGGCGCAGGTTTTCGCCACCGAAGGAGCGATCGCCTTCTGGGTCAAACCCTCCTTCCATCCGGAAATGACCGGCAAGGCGCGAACGTTCTGGTCCACGGATACGATGGACATGAACACCCCTCCGCACCCCTGGCAATTGATCAATGCCGTGTGGTTTTTTCCGAGCCACGACGCCCCCCCGGGCCAGCCTTCCCCCAACGAATTTCTCACCCCCTCCTATTGGTCCGGGCCTTGGCGTCCTATCACCATTGCCTGCGGCTTCGCCACGAAAGGTGAGTACGGAGGCGGGGCGGGCCAGGTATCACCCTCACTGAATCACCGCACCCACGCCGATACCGGCACGGCAGACCTCATGAAACACCACGAGTGGTTGCACGTCGTCTACGCGTGGAACATGAATCGCCAGGATGAATACGATCCCCTCGTGCCATCGCGAACTTGGCTGGCCCTGAACGGCCAGATTCTCCCGTCCACGGGAAACATCAAGATTCACCCGCGCGAGGCTTCGGCGCTGGATTGGACCTCGGAGGGCGCCGTCTTCCGACTTGGAGAGCCGTCGACCACCATGATGGATCCGTACTACGGGGCCCATCGGAATTGGACGGCGGACGCCACGATCGACGAGTTCTACATGTGGAAGGGCGATTCCCTGGAGAGGGCATCCAACCTCTTCGAGTTGGGGCGGTACCACCTGCCGCGCCCGGGGCAGGAAGGGATCTTCACCTCGCAGTCCTTCACGGAGGGGCTGGCCAAACCGCGGAGGCTCGCGAATCCCGCGGAAATCCGCGCCCCCTTCCACCGCGAGCCGGGCGAGCACAACCGCACCAGCGTTTCCAACACCTCCGCCCTCCGGGCACCGGACGATATCCGCATTCTTGGCGCCTCATGGACCTGGTACCCCGAGAAGATTGATATCAAAGGCAAGCCGATGGCTCACGACCATCTCGCCAACATGGACACCGAGGTCGAGGTGAAGCTGGTGATGGTGGTCGCCGACGAGGAAGTCGGCACGTACCTGGCCGATGACGGCGGGTCGGGAGCGGGGAACGTCGGCGTGACCCCCGGCCAGAAACTCCAATACCGATTGAAGATGCAACTGAAGGATCCCCGACCCGGAATGATCCTCCTCGCGAGCCCGATGATCGACGACGTGACGATCTTCTACTCGGTTGGAATCCACGTGATTCATTTCAACCGCGAGGAAATCGGCCAATGATCCCCGGCCTTCCCGGCCTCCTTCTCGCGGTGCTGATGTCCCAGGAGTCCGTGCCGAAATTCATCCCCGGAGAAACGAGCGAGACCACCTGGGCCATTTCCGCCCCGGCCGAAGTCGAGGACAAGACCGAATTGACGTTGAGGGCACGGCGCGTGGAGCGACGGTGGGACCGGAACGTGACCCGATTCGTGGAATTCCAATCCGAAGACACCCAGATGCACGCCGTCGTGGAGGTCACCCGGAAGTGGCTGGATACGTCCCTCAAGCCTGGCCCCGTGGGGCGTTATCAGCTCAGCCTGGCCACCGATGAAACCCTGCTCTACTCGGACCGCGTCGCCTTGGGCGGCACGGAGGCGCTCTTCACCCGATCCATCGATTCCCTCAAGAAAATCCTGGAGGTGGGGGTCAAGGCGGGAGCGTTCCTCGACGAGATCGAAAAACTCGTCGCCAATCCCCGGGACGCTACCGCCAAGGCGAAGGAGGACTTCCTGAAGCGGGTGGCGGAGCAAATTCGCGACTTGAACGATCTCTACATGGCCACGGACCTGACGGGAACAATCGGCGTGCTCCGCCTGGTATTTCATCACCTCATGAATGTCCAGATCTGGAATGCCGGCAAGGCCGCCGGCCCCGCCCAGAACGACCCCATCGTCGTTCGAAAAAAGCTCTTCGTGCAACCTGACCTGACGATTGCCGAACTGCGCAAGATGCTCGCCGCGATTCCCGAAATCCTCTCGGCGGAAATCAAGGTGTCGACGACCCTCATCGTGGAGCGCCTCATCGCCCAGGCCAGGAACGACGACCGCCGGCGCGAAGCGGCCCGCGCGGCCGCCCGCGCGGCCTCGAAGCTCGCGGAAGCGGCCCCGGTCCAGGATCCCGCCCTCGGACCCGTCCTCGACAAGGCCGCCAGCCCCACGACCGATCCCGACGAAGTGCGGGTCCAGCTCAGGGTCGTCGCCCAGCCGCACCTCGTCCCGTAAGATTCCCCAATGACGGCTTCCGGCCCCGTTGTAAACTTCATAGGGGAAGGCCGCGACGAATCCGCCGCACCCGGGCCTCCTCCGGCGTCATAGTTATCAGGGATCATCCGAGGGGAGCCTCATGCTGAAATCGGCGCCCGACACGGTATCTTCCTCCCTGCCCGCCGCTCGCTACTTTTTCCGCGACCCGATCCGGATGGTCGCCATGGCGTGCGCGGTCCTCCTCATGGCCATCCCCGGGCCGCCCCTGTGGCTTGCGATCGCGGCCGTCGCCATCTCGCAGGCCAACGGCATCGCCATGATCGCGGGCATCCTCGGCCGCGGCTGGTCCCTCCGGTGGGGACCGCGCGGGCGCTCCGCCGTGCTCGCCTCGACGCTGGCCTCCGACTGGACCAACACGAGCGTGTGCACCCTCGTGGGCGCCATGCTGCTGCTGCGGCTCTTCGGGCCGCCCCAGATCGTCCTCGCCCTCGGACTCCTCGCGCTCGGCGTCGGACTCCTGCCGGACGTGCGCTTCTGCCGGGCCCTCCTCCCTTCGGATCTCGCCTCGGCGTCGCGCACCTTGAGCGACGGCTATTTCTTCCGGGACCCGGTGAAGATCGGCGGCCTCGTCGCGCTGCTCATCCTCTGCACGCTGGACCGCCTCTCGCTGACCTTTATTTTCTGGTCCATGGCGCTCCTGCAGCTCAACTCCGCCCTCATCCTGGCGGATAAATACCTCAGCGAGGTCCGGACCGGCGGCACCGCCGTCGTCTTCCGAAGCCGGGCCATCCGGATGTTCCTCGCCCGCGACGGCCAGCGCCTCATGATCACGCTGCTTCCGTTCTTCTTCGTTCCCTTCCGGCTCGCGGTTCCAGCCGCCGAGGCGCGCTGGACCGCCGCCGCGGTCGCCGCGTTGATCGTCATCCCCGACCTGCTCCGGCTCGGCGGACGAGCCATCGACGGGATGTTGACCGCGGGCTCCCCGCGGACCACCCCGGACCGCTTGAGACCCGTTCGAGCCGGGGCGCCCGCGCGATGAACGACGCCCCCGCTACCCGCTTCCGGCCCGTCAAGGTCCTCGGCCTCCTCTTTCTTGTCGCGGCCGCCGGGACCGGTGTTTTCATCTTCGTCCGCGCAGCCTCCAAGGCGAAGGCCCCGACCCGGATGGCCCGCGCGCCGGCGCCCCCGAGCAACAAGGCCCTGGAGCAAGCGCGCCAGGCGCTCGCCGCGCTCCAGGAAAAGGCCGCGCGAGCGGCGACCGTCACCGACGAACTGATCGCCGAGGCCTACGCCGCGGGAATCCGATGGAATTCGGCGTGGAGCGGCCAGGATTCCCCGATCGACAAACTCGCGGGCGCGCTCGTCCTCCGCCGCGCCGATGAGGCCGCCACGGCGTTCGCCGGCCTCCAGGCCCAGGTTGATTCCGACATGGCGGCGCGGCGGTACGGATCGGCCCTCCAGGCCATCGGCCGCTTCCATCCCGATCCGCCCCTCGAAGATGCCCTTCGGGATCTCACGCTCGCGACCCTGGACCGGATCGACGCCGACCTGGCCGTTGTCGAGGAGCAGGGCTCCATCCTCGTGTCGGCCCGGAGATTTTCCGAGGCCTCGCGGTGGTTCAGTCAGCAGGTCGGGCGCTTCCAGGGCACCGACCGGCACGGACGGGTCTCGGCGCGTCCCGACACGCTGGCGGAGCTCGCCCGGGCGGAAGAGGGTCGCCAACGCCGGGAGGATCAAGATGCCCGGGCCCGGGTCGAGGAGGCCTTCCGGAAGATCACCAATCCCCAGCCGGCGGCGGCCCCTCCCGCTCCCGGAACCCCGGCCCCCTCGGGGACGCCGCTCAGCCCCTTCCTCGCCCTTTTCTGCGAGCGCGTGAACCAGAACCGCCTCGCCGCCAGGAAGTACGAATTCCCGGCCGGCATCAGCGGCGCCCCCACGGCCGCGTCGGCGACGGGACTCACCGTGAGCGGCGCCACCATCGCGTGGGCGGGCCTGCCCGTCGAGCTCCTGGTCGCCATGTCGTACGACGCGTTCCGCGGCGAAGACCTCGTCGTGGGCGCCGAATACGCCTACGCCGCCAAGCTGACGGCCCAGGGCGACCGTTTTCTCTGGAGATACTCCGGCGGCGCCGACAAGAAACAGCTCCAGGCGAAGATCGACGAGACGCTGGCCCGAGTCCGGGGACTCCGCGCCGTTCCGGAGGGCGGCTTCACCTACGACGCCAAGGCCGGATGGGAGGACCAGGTCCAGCGCGCCAATCGGACCGCGGTCGACGAGGGGGCCCGGCACATCAAGGCCCTGCTCACCGCGAGCGACGCGCGGCGGCGCGAGGAAGCCTTCGACAAGCTCCGGCTCGTCTACCTCCAGTCCGGTCTCGCCGACGAGCCCCGCGAGAAGATCCGCGTCGAAGCCGTGGCGGCCCTCAAGGAACTGAAGCGCGTCCGTTTCGAGGAAGTGTCGAGGAAGGCCAAGGCGGCGGCCGGACTGGCGCCCCTTCGCACGCTGAAAATGGCGCTGAACGAGCGCCGCGAGGAGGCGCTGAAGGTGATCTACGACCCGAAGATCTACCTTCCCGAGGACGACCCGAAATATGCCCAGGGTGATAAGGTCAACGGACAGGAGAAGGTCGACGAGCTGGTCGAGCGCGTCCGGGAAATCTGGGAGAAGCCGGGCCGGATCATCTTCGAGAACTGCCATGCGATCGAGCGGGACATCGAGGAGCTCCGCACCGTGAGCGAGCGCTATCTCGCCGCCTTCGGCGAGCAGTCGGATCCCGCTCCGGACCTGGCCGCCCTCGAGGAGGTCCGGAACAACCTGAACGAGGTCTTGAGCGTGAAATCGTTCTGCGTCAACGGCGGCGAGCGGTCGGACTACGACTGGAACCGCCGCGCGGACCGGTACAACGAGGGGCTCAAGGAGGCGGGCGTCACGAAGGACGAGATCGAGCACGCCAAGGTCGTCAATGACTACCGCGAGATGATGGGACGCCGGCGCGTCTTCCTGGACGCGCGCCTCTGCAAGGCCACCAAGAAGCACAGCGGCGTCTGCGACAAGGCGGGGAAGATCTGGCACGTCGGGTCGGACGGCGATCCGCAGTCGCGGGCGAAGGCCGAGGGGTTCAGCGCGGGCGTGGCGGAAAACGTGGCGATCGGCTACTCCTCCCCCGCCGAAATCTGGACGCGGGGATGGTACCGCGCGAGCGACCATCACCGGAACGGACTGAACGGCAACTGGAACTGCATGGGCTACGGGTTCGTCGGGCGGGTGGGAACCCAGAACTTTTCCGCGATCGGGCCTCCGAAGGGATTCTGATCGATCGCCCGCGCCCCCCGCACCGGCAGGAACTTTTCATCGGCCCCGGCGTGTCACTTGATGTACCATGAGGCGTTGAAGCCTCATCATCTCCACGGAGCGACGATGAAGTCGAGGATCGGAAGGGTGTCCGCGGCCTTCCTGGCCGTCGCGCTCCTGGCCGGCGGAACGGCCGCCGCGGCCGGCGACGAGCCGGACTGGCAGGCCGCCTGCCAGAAGCTCGGGGTGGCGAAACAGAAGAAATCCAGGGATCCCGGCGCCTTCATCCAGGCCATCCTCCAGCTCGGCGAGGCCTCCTACGAGAAACGGGACAAGGAGACCACCGGCATCCTCCTGAACATCCTCATGGAGGAGCTCAAGGACGACGCCCCGGACGGCAAGAAAGAGGAAAAGATCGACGGCCGCATCCTCGAGGCGTGCGAGACCGCGCTGCAGAAGATCAAGAGCAAGGGGGCCGTCGACATCCTGGTGGCGCAGACCCGCAATCAGGGCAACAAGGTCCGCTGTCGCTTCATCCTCTGCCGCATCCTGGGGGTCCAGAAGGGCGACGCGATCAAGGCCCTCACCGACCTGGTCGACGACAAGGAAACCCGCATCCAGATCGGGGCCATCGACGGCCTCGCCGAACACCACCGGCTCGAGGTGGGGACCCGCGTCGAGGCGCTGACGGCCCAGGTCGCCGACTTGAAGGCCCAGGCCGACCAGGTGGTCGCCGCGAGCGCCAAGGCGCTGGAGGAGAAACCCGCGGCCTTCTTCAAGACCCAGTGCGAGGATCTGCCGAACCAGCTCGACGGGCTGGTCACCGGGTTCACCTCGAAAGACGCCGTCGCGAAGGTGATGGAGCTCATCCGGGGCACGGCCGCCGGAATCACGGGGGAGGCGGCGAAGAAGAAGCTCGAACCCCTCGTGATGACCCTCGACGAGGGCGTGACGAAATTCACGCATGCGGCGGAGGAACTCGGGACGGCCCGCGAGGGCGTCGCGCCCGTCGTGGCCCAGCTCCTGAAAGCCGCGGCCGACCCGAAGCGCTCGTGGGAGGTCCGCGTCGGGGCCGTCGCGGCCCTGCGCGTCGACCGCAGCGCCGGACACGCGGACGGCCTCCTCGAGGCCCTCGCGAAGTGCGGGCCGGAGGACGGGCGGCTCAAGGTCGACCTCATGCAGGCCCTCGGCGCCATCATCGGCATCAAGGAACCGAAGTCGGACGATCCCAACTGGTGGAAGGGCGCGCTGACGGAGCGGAAACAGGGGAAGCGCCCGGGCGAGGGCGGCGGCACGACCGCCACGCCGACCGAATTCTTCGGACTCAAGACGAAATCGACCCGCATCGTCTTCATCCTCGACCGCACGGGCTCGATGGACTTCCCGTGCTCGGACACCAACCTGCCGAAAAAGAGCGATCCGCCGAAGAAGGGGCCGGACACCCCCACGGGCGAAGAGGACAAGCTCCCGCCCGCCGAGGAAAACGCGAAGAGGAAGTCGGCCGAGATCAAGAAGAAGTGGGACGATCGCAAGGTCGAGAAGCGGATGGACGCCCTGAAGAAGGAGTTCATCAACACGATCTACAACCTCGACCCCCGCGTGCAGTTCACGCTCATCTTCTACGAGGCCAACCCGGCCCCGTGGCGGCCCTCGCTGGTCCAGGCGAACTGGCTGAACAAGTTCGAGTGCATCCACGACGTCGACCGCACCAACGCGAGCGGCGGCACGAACATCTGGGACGCCCTCGAGGGCGCCTTCCGCTACGTATCCGAGCCCCAGAAGCCGGAGGTGATCACGTTCGACAAGAAGGGGAATTACATCGCGCAGACCAACGGGCCCGACACTTTCTTCCTGATGACGGACGGCAACCACAACCAGGGCCGGTTCTCGATCCAAACCCCGCCCTACGGCGATTTCGACGAGAACGCCTTCTTCTCTGAATTCAAGAAGATCAACACGATCCGCAAGGTGGTGGTGAACACGATCATCCTCGGGGATACGGCGAACAGCCCGAAGAACGAGGACCCGATCAAGCAGAAGTCCCTCTCGCTCTTCCGCCGCATCGCGGAATCCTCGGGCGGGACTTTCGTCCACCTGGGGAAGTAACCCGGCTCCGAGCTTCAAGCCCGGGTTCCATACCCGCCGCCTCCCGGAGTCTCGATCACCAGTCGGTCGCCGGGCTTCACCGGAAAAGCGGCATGGCCCGGGAGACGCTTCCCATTGAGCCGGTCGACGCCGGATTTCCCCGATCCTCCACCGGCCAGGCCCCACGGCGATCTCGTCCGTCGCTCCGCCAGGATCGTGACCTGCGCCGGCGCGAGGAATTCGTACTCCCGCACGAGGCCGTCGCCCCCGCGCCACCGTCCACGGCCTCCGCTCCCGCGCCGGAGGCCGTAGCGCACGATCCGGACCGGATACGCCCGCTCGAGCGCCTCGATCGGAGTGTTCAGGGTGTTGGTCATGTGCGAGTGGACGCCCGAGGGGCCGTCCGCTCCGCGCCGCGCACCCATCCCGCCCGCCAGCGTCTCGTAGTAGGCGAAGCCTCCCCCGCCGAACGCGATGTTGTTCATCGTCCCCTGGCTCGCCGCCGGGATCCGCCCCGGCAAGGCTCGGGCCAGGGCGCCGAGGAGCGCATCGACAATCCGCTGCGAGGTCTCCACATTCCCCGCGGCCACCGCGGCGGGCGGACGGGCATTCACGATCGTCCCCTCCGGCGCGACGATCCGGATGGGCGCCGCGGCCCCGGCGTTGAGCGGGATTTCCTCGGGCACGAGGCACCGGAAAACGTAGAGGACCGCCGAGGCGGTCACCGCGAAAACGGCGTTCGCGTTGCCCTCCTCCTGCGGCGAGGAGCCCGTGAAATCGACCGTGACGCGCCGGCCCCGCCGCTCGACGGCGACCCGGATCCTGGATCCTCCGTCGAGGAAGTCCTCGAAGCGGTGGCGGCCGGACGGGATCCGGCGGATGGCGGCCTCCATGCACCGGCGCGCGTGGTCCTGGAGCTGTCCGGAACGGCGGAGGAGCTCCGCGATCCCGTACCTCGCGGCCAGCGCCTCGAGCCTCTTCCGGCCCGTGGCGCACGACCCGATCTGCGCCTCGAGGTCGCCCTCGACCTCCCGCGGCTGGCGCACGTTCGCGAGGAGGAGCCGGCGCACGGAGGAATCCAGCTTCATCGGCGGCAGCACGAGTCCCTCCTGCCAGAGGTCGGTGGAGAGCGGCATCGAACCGGGGGACATCCCGCCGATGTCCGAGTAATGGGCGCGGCATGCGGTGAGGAATCGGAGTCGGCCCGACAGGAAGACCGGATGCACGAGCGTGACGTCGGGCAGGTGGGTGCCGCCCCGGAAGGGATCGTTCAGGATCGCGACGTCGCCGGGCGCGAAGCGCACCTCGCGGAGCGCGGCCGCCACCGAGAGCGGCATCGAGCCGAGGTGCACGGGAATGTGGAGCGCCTGCGAGATCATCCGCCCCGCCGCGTCGAATACCGCGCACGAAAAGTCGCGCCGCTCCTTGATGTTGACCGAGCTCGAGGCGCGGCCGAGCGTCGCCCCCATCTCGTCCGCGACGGACGCGAAGAGACTGCGGAAGATGTCGAGCCGCAACAGGTCGCTCATGCCGGCCTCAGATCGAGATTTCCCCAGGTATCGACGCGACCGCGCCACCCTTCCTTCACGAAGGTCGTCGCATTGTCTTCCATCACCACCGAGGGTCCGACGAGGCGATCTCCCGCCTTGAGCTCCGCGCGGAGGACAACTCCGGGTCGCCACCCTTGCCCGCCCCGGGGGAGCCTCTCGAAAGGCGGCTTCGGACGGGGAACAACGCGCCGCACGGAGACGCTCACGACTTCCACCGGGGCCGACCGGGCGTACCCGTGTCGCCGGGCATGGAGCCGGGCGAACTCACGCTCTGCGTGCGGACCCCACGGCGTCCGGATCTCCCACGACTGGCCCCCGTACCGAAGGTCGGCGAACCGCTTCCCCCTGAGCCCTGTTGTTTTGAACGCCCGTTCAATCTTCGAACGGTCGGCCACATCGCAGAGCGCCGAGGCGGAGCGCTCTTCGATTTCGTCGGCCAAAGTCATGCCGAGGGCGGAGAGCAGCCCCGGCCAGCGCGGCACGAGGACGCGGGCCATCGAGAGCCGCTCGGCGAGGTCGCAGGCGTGGAGGGGTCCCGCGCCTCCGAAGGGAATCAGGACGAAGCGAGCCGGGTCGTGTCCCCGCTCGACGCTCACGGCCCGGACGGCGCGCTCGAGATTCGCGCCCGCCACGTCCAGGATCGAACGCGCGACGGCAAGGACGTCCCTGCCGAGCCGTCCCACCGCGCGGCGCGCGGCGGCGACATCGAGCCGCATCCGGCCCCCGAAGAAGAGTGCGGGATCAATCCTGCCGAGGACGACGTGGGCGTCCGTGACCGTCGGCGCCCGTCCGCCGCGGCCGTAGCAGGCGGGGCCGGGTTCGGCCCCCGCGCTTTCCGGGCCGACGCGGAGCGCGCCGCCGGGATCGATCCGCGCGATCGAGCCCCCACCCGCCCCGGCGGTATGGAGGTCGAGGATCGGCACCCGGAGCGGGAAGCCGCCGATGGAGCCCTCCTTGGTGATGTCGATCCCGCCGTCGTAGAGCGAGACGTCCGTGGAGGTGCCTCCCATGTCGAAAGCGATGGCGCGCGGGAGCCCAAGTCGATGGCACAGGTGGGAAACCGCCACCGCGCCTCCGGCGGGTCCCGAAAGGAGCGTGTGAACCGGCGCGCGCGCGGCTTTCCGCGGCGTGGTCTGGCCGCCGCTAGAGACCATGATGCGCAATTCGCGGCCCCGGGTCCGCGCGGCGAGTTCGCGCAGGTAGCGCTCCATGACGGGCATGACGTAGGCGTTTAGGACCGTCGTCGCTAGCCGCTCGTATTCCCTGTATTCGGGCGCGAGGTCGGAAGAAAGCGTCAAGGGAAGGCGAATCCCGCGCGCCGCGACCCGCTCGTGGCGCGGATTCGCGTACGAGTGGAGAAAGCAGACGGCGACGGCCTCCGCTCTCCGTAGGGCCGGCATCGAACCCTTGAGGGCACGGAGTACTGACCCGTCCGCGGCGATCCTTTCGTCGATGCCGAACCGCCGCGACCGGGGAACGAGGGGCTCGGGTTTCTGCCACTCGAGGTCGTAGAGGCGTCCGCGGTCCTGGCGGCCGATTTCGAGGAGATCCTCGAATCCCTTCGTCGTGAGGAGTGCGACGCGCGCGCCGCGCCGCTCGATGAACGCGTTCGTGGCGAGCGTGGAGCCGTGGACGAGGGTCGCGGGACCGGAGGGGAGGATCTCGCGCAGGCCGCGCATCACGGCTCCGGCGGGATCCCGGCGGGACGAGAGCACCTTGTGCGTGCGGACGGTCCGGCCGTCCCATAGGATGAAGTCGGTGAAGGTCCCGCCGACGTCGATCCCCACGAGTTTCATCCGCGCGGGATGATAGCAGACGGGTCGGAAAGTGCGCAGCGTCGGCGGGCGGGCGTCACTCCTCGATTTCGGCCTCGGACCTGGCCTTGATGCGCTCGAGGTTTTTCACGACGACAGCCTCGGAGGAGAACGCCTTTGACAGCTTCCGGTAATTCTCTTGGGCTCCGCGTCGAGTTTTGGGGTTCTTGGATCCCCAATCGTAGTCGGCCAACTTGAGTAGGTGCACCGCCTCGGCCGACCGCCACTCCTTCAATTCTGCTTCCGTGATCTTCCGGACCTCGACCTTTCCTCCATGGAGAGTGCAGGTGCGATCTGGTTTTCGGTCCATGCCCGCAAGAGTTTCGTAGACCTGCTCCACTCCATCCTCATCGATGTACACCACCCGATTCACCTTGTAGCAATCCTTGAGGACTCTTGGGCCGCTGCAGCCGGCGGGCGTTGGCGTGCACTCCTTGTACTCGTACAGCACGACTTGGTTTGTCTGGATCGCCTTGATCTGGGCCCCGGTGTCGCAATCGACAGGTACTGTCCCCCTCTTCTTCTCGCTGCGAACCTTGTGTCTTGACTTGGGCACCCCCGTCTCCTTGTCGGGAGTGACGCCAATCGTATCGCCGACCTTGTAAAACCCCGACCACTCGACCTTTCCGCAATCAGGGTCATACTTGACCACCTTGATGTACACCTGAGCGGCCTTTGGAGGCTCGGCGTCGGGGTCTTCGCCCTGGATGTTGCTGAAGCCAAATTCGAATAATCGAGGAGTGGACTCAAGCTCGCGAGGGGGCGAATCCTGTGCCTGTGCGGCCTGGGATGCCGCCTCCCCTGAACCCCGGCAGCAGGCCAAGGTAAGGAAAGGGACCAGGACCACGATGAGTCTCACCCGTTGGATTCGACGCCGAAGCACGGCGGCCTGATCACGCCTTGTAGCTGATGCGCGGGCGCTCGGGGGCGCCCTGCTTCGAATGGCGGCGGCTCCGGCGGCCCGAGGGCGGCGACGGCGCGGGGCCCTGGCCCGACAGCCGGCGGATCTCGTCGCGGAGCTGGGCCGCGACCTCGAATTCGAGCTTCTCCGCGGCGGCCTGCATCTGGCGCTCCAGCTCCGCGATGACCTCGGTTTTCGTATATTCCGATTCCGACATATGTACGGCTTCGGCCGCCACGTTCCGCGCCCGGATGATCTCCTCGATCCCCTTGCGGATCTCCTTCACGATCGTCTTCGGCGTGATCCCGTGCTCCTTGTTGTAGCGCAGCTGGATGACGCGCCGGCGATCCGTCTCGTCCATCGCCCGCTTCATCGACGCCGTCACCGTGTCCGCGTAGAGGATCACCTCGCCGTGGACGTTGCGCGCCGTCCGGCCGACCGTCTGGACGATCGACGTCGCGCTCCGGAGGAAGCCCTCCTTGTCCGCGTCGAGGATCGCCACGAGCGACACCTCGGGCAGGTCGAGCCCCTCCCGCAGGAGATTGACCCCGACGAGAACGTCGTACACCCCCTCGCGAAGCTGGCGCAGGATCTCCACGCGCTCGATCGTCTCCACCTCGGAATGGAGGTAGCGGCACTTCACCCCCTCCTCTTCCAGGAACTGCGAGAGGTCCTCCGCGAGCCGCTTCGTGAGCGTCGTGACCAGGACGCGCTCCTTCATCTCGACCCTCTTCTTGATCTCCCCCAGGAGGTGCGGCACCTGGCCGCGCGCCGATTCGACGCGGATCGGCGGGTCGATCAGCCCCGTGGGTCGGATCACCTGCTCGACGACTTCGCCTCCGCTCATCTTGATCTCGTACGCGTCCGGCGTCGCGCTGACGAATATGGCCTGCGGCACGGTCTCGAGCCACTCGTCGTATGTCATCGGCCGGTTGTCGAGCGCGCTCGGAAGGCGGAAGCCGTACTCGACAAGCGTGCGCTTCCGCGCTTGATCGCCGTTGTACATCCCGTGGACCTGCGGCAGCGTCACGTGCGACTCATCTACCAAGCAGAGGAAGTCTTTCGGGAAGTAGTCGAGGAGGACCGCCGGACGCTGGCCCGCGCGGCGGCCGCTCAGGTGGCGAGAGTAGTTCTCGATCCCCTTGCAGTAGCCGATCTCGCGGAGCAGCTCGAGGTCGTACCTCGTCCGCGCCTCCAGGCGCTGGGCTTCGAGCAGCTTCCCCTGCCCCTTGAACCACGCCAGCCGCTCCTCGAGCTCCTCCTCGATGCCCCGGAGCGCGGCGTCGATCTTCTCTTCCGGCATGACGAAGTGCTTGGCCGGGTAGATCGTCATCTCGGGCACGTCGTCCGACGAAACGCCCGTGAGCGGATGGATGATCGTGATCCGTTCGATGATGTCGCCGTCGAACTGGATCCGCAGGGCGGTCTCCTCGTACGAAGGATGGACGTCGATCGTCTCGCCGCGGATCCGGAACTTGCCCCGGGTGAAGGCGACGTCGTTCCGCTCGTACTGGATGTCGATCAACGCCCGGACGAACGAGGGCCGATCGATTTTCCGGCCCACCGCGACCGGCACCACCATCCCCTTGTAGTCCTCGGGCGAGCCCAGACCGTAGATGCACGAGACGCTCGCCACGATGATGACGTCGCGCCGCCAGAGGAGCGAGCTCGTCGCGGCGAGGCGGAGACGGTCGATGTCGTCGTTGATGTCCGAATCTTTCTCGATGTAGATGTCGCGCTGGGGGATGTATGCCTCGGGCTGGTAGTAGTCGTAGTAGCTGACGAAGTAGTGGACGGCATTATTCGGAAAGAGCTCGCGGAACTCCGAATAGAGCTGCGCCGCCAGGGTCTTGTTGTGGGTGATCACGAGGGTGGGCTTCTTCACCTCCGCCATCACGTTGGCGAGCGTGAAGGTTTTGCCGGAACCGGTGACGCCCAGGAGGGTGCTAAACCGCTTTCCCTCCCGGACGCGCCGGGCGAGGGCCTCGATCGCGGCGGGCTGGTCCCCCGCCGGTTTCATCTTTGAAATGAGTTCGAACTCGCGCATCGCGAGTGGATTATGGCGGAAACGGTGGCGTCCCGCCACGGGTCTGGAGGTTACTTGAGGGTGACTTCGAATTCGGCGGGAATCGCCGTCTTGCCCGTGGAGGATTCCAATTCAACTCGGAGAATCGCCTTGCCCGGAATCGCTCCGCGCGGGACCCCCACGGGGCCTTCGTAGCGGATTCCTCAGCAATGTTCCCACAATTGGGCTTGTTGTCGCACTTCCTTACCCTCGCGGTCCTTCGCAATGATCGTCACAAGAATCTTGTCCTTCAAGGGATTCAGATATCTCTCGTCCACGGCCAGAAAGGTCGCGGCACCTGATCCCTGGTTGCCGGCATAGATCATCACGGGCTCCGCCCGTCCGATCCGCATCTCCGCCGGCGCCACCCGAAGGAAAGAAAGGGGCCCCATAGGATCGACATGAAGGATAGGGGCCTTCTCCGGTGACTCGGCGAATTGCAGGTGCTCCCCGTCCGGGCCGTATCCCCCATACACCTCGACCCGATCATTTACACGGAACGACAGGCTCACGAAGGGTGGCTCCTCCGAGTGATAATTGCGAAATCGTACATTGTCCAAAACCAGGTTCGATCCGGGGATTTTCACACGGCCAACTTTCATGCAAAGACTCCCGTGTTCGTCCCTCGACTCCACGAACCGCTCCCCTTCCTCCCCGAGGTTTCCGTCTCCGTCGCAATCGAAGTAAAGCACGTCGTAGAAGCCTTGCTCCGCCGTGGACTTGTCCAGCGCCATCCAGATCCGAGTCTTTCGTCCCGTGCCCAAGATCAGAAGTCCATATCTTGGAGAAGCCACGAATTTAGGCTGGCTTGCGATTTTGCGGTCGACCTTCGAGTAATCGAACGCCGCGGGTTTGGCGGGCGGTTCCTGCAACGCGAGGAATATCAGCGCGGCGGCGGCGAGCCCAAGGATATGCAATGGAGCCTCCGCTGTGAGCGCTATTGATTATGACGCATCCCGCCGTCGACCGCTGCCCGAATTCGGTCAGCGTAGGCGGCGCCACGCTTCGGAATTCACCAAGTTCGGCGGCCGCCGTCCCGCGAGCGCGGCCCTCACGTTGCAGG
>Ga0193713_1000163_pt1 | contig 21539 bp, 13 predicted proteins | sample H3a2metaG_FD_143054 | JGI IMG/M metagenome (GOLD analysis project Ga0193713, IMG submission 143054) | Soil microbial communities from a riparian zone of the East river system, Colorado, United States - H3a2 | ecosystem: Environmental > Terrestrial > Soil > Riparian zone | place: USA: East River... | reverse complement strand
TCGGGCAGTTGCTCGAGGACGGGCGCATCGTGCCGCACTGGCTGGCGCACTGGAGCGGCGACACGCGCGACTGGGACGCGATCCTGGCGCCGGGACGCCGCTACGCCGAGCGGTGGCCGCTGCCCGCTACACTGCATCCGGCAGACGCGGCGGCTCGAGTACACGTGGGTTCGATGTACCTGCAGGAGTTGCATGCCAATTATATAAACGTAAACACGCTGCTCGTGCGTAGGAGCGCCGTGGGTGAAGCGCTGTATTTCGGCGTGGACCTGCCCGTCCATGAGGACTGGGAATGCTTCGCCCGCATCACGCGCGCAGGCGACTGCGCATACCTGGATGTCGATACGGCTCTGCAGCGCTCGCATCGCGGTCCACGCTTGACTCAAGCCGGCATATTCGAATCGGCCAAGGCGCGCGCCACGTTGATCGAGCGCACCTGGGCGCGCGATGTGGTGTTCATGCAGGCACATGGACGTGAGGTTGCAGCCGTGCTTGCGAGCCTGCGGCGGACGATCCTTCGGCAATTGATTCGCGTGAACCGGCGGGACGAGGCGCGCGCTCTGCTCACGCAACTCGACGGGGCATGGCCCGAACGACTCGCCTTGATGGTGCCGCACGCGGTGTTGAAGGCGGTAGGAAAAGGCGTATAAGTCGACACAGGTATCGCGCGCTAGATTTTTCGAGGCAAAAACACTATCCTTGATTGCGGAGGGCTCTTCACTACAGGCAGCTGATGGTTCCGGGAGAACCTGCGGGCTGTCGCCTCCTTGATGCATCTCACGATATCAACACAAATAATATGTCTGCAGACAATTTGATTCAATTCGGGAAAGACCTGAAAGCGTTCCCGGATCTTCCCTTCAAGATGAGGAATTCGCTCCCGAGCCATCCTCTGTTTGAGCCAGAACGGATAAAGAAATTGCTGCGCACGGTTCCGCGTCGGCACATCGAGATACGCATGGTTCAGACCCGTGATACCAATGATCAAAAGTACGCTCGCGGTCAGAAGCTCGACGACGCCGATCCAGTGGAAGCTTTCGAGCGACTCGAAGAGGTGCCGACGTGGATGCTGGTGCATGAAAGCTGGATACATGACCGCGACTATAACGACTTGGTAAAGGCATACGTGGCCGAACTGGCCGGGCATTGCGAAGAAATGCAAGGCGGGATCTATGACATCGGTTGCTGGTTGTTTCTTTCCTCCAAGAGCAGCGTCGTTCATTTTCATTCCGATCCGGACCAGAGTTTCCTGAATCAGGTCAAAGGATCAAAGACCGTCTATACCTACCCGGCCAGAATTCTTCCGGAATCGGCCGTCGAGAACCTGGTGCGCTCGAGCGATCAAGGCGCGGTCAGCTACGTACCCGAATACGAAAAATCGCTGAATCCACCCGTGGTATTGAAACCCGGTGACAGTGTATTTCTTCCCTTGTACGGACCTCATCGGGTCATCAACGACGATGTCCCCTGCATCTCTTGGAACGTAGGCTTCAACACCCGCAAGAGTCTGCGGCGCAAAAAAATTCATTTGGTGAATCTGGAGCTGCGGAAATTCGGACTGCCGGTCTCATCTTACGATCGCAGCCATACCGTCGACACTCTCAAGCATTTCGCCTATTTTGGCTTCAGGGTCAAGAACAAGCTGCAGAGACTCATGGGAATTGGAGCAACGGCGAAGTGACCCATGAAGCGCGGCTCTCTCCGTGTGTCCGCAGAAGCAGTACGCCACGTCCGTTGCAGCCGAGGGGTGCATCTGGCTTGAATACGCTCGAGTGAGGTAATTCTGTTGGGAACATTCACGAAGTGACAACAAGGCAACTAGCCGAGGGGGAGTTCGAGATAACAGTCGAGATTGGTCCCCATGTTCTGCCATTGATAACAGACAGGATGTTTGTGATCCAATGGAGCAGCCTTGCGGAGCAGGACAGGAAGTTCAGCCTCCTCCAAGAACCCGCTTTTGTCATTACTTGGTATAGACAACACGAATCGCTGTTCGAGCCGATCGTTTGTCTCGGGCACAACTCCAGTGGACAGCTCGTCGGGCTGATGCCGTTGGCGCGGAGGCGCGAGGGTCGCGTCATCACGCACGCCGGCGATATTCATGCGGATTACTGCGGGTGGATCGCATTGCCGGCGATTGATGGACGTTTTGCGGAAGAGTGCTTGATAGCTCTGAAGAAGGCCCTTGGACTCAAACAGTGGGTTTGGACATGGTTGACCCCGGGGGCCCCAACTGATTTTCTCGCTTCGCGGCGTCTGAAGGAGAACGGCATCTTCGCAAGCTTCCGCACCGAGCGCTCGCCAATCTGGAATCTAGAAGATACGGGCCGCTTCGATCAGCTGGTGAAAACGAAGTCCATCAAGAACCAAATCAACCGCTTCAAGAAGAAGGGGGGATTTTTTCTCGAGCGCGTGCGTGACAAGGAGCGGACTCGAGAGCTACTGAAGCACCTGCGATTGCAGTGCGATTTTCGCCAAGAGGCGATTCAGGGCGTCCGGCCTTTCGCGGACAATCCTTGCAAGGAGCCTTTTTTCGTCGAGCGGCAGGAGTTTCCCGAGTCGAATCACTTTACCGTGTTGTGGTCCAATAACAAGCCCGTGTCCTTTCATTTCGGCGCCTGCAATGGCGACACCCTGCTGCTGGGACTGACCGCCTACGATCCGACGGAGAGCCGGAATTCGCCCGGCAAAGTGCACCTGATTGAACTCGCTCGGATGCTCAAGGAAGAAGGGTTTCATCGCATTGATCTGACTCCAGGCGGGGACCAGTACAAGGAGTTCGTCGCAAACGACTCACAGGAGCTGGTTATCCCGACGTTCCAATTCTCCCGAGCGGCGAACCTGCGAGCGGATATCGTGGAATCCGCATCGCGAAAGATAAAGAAGGCGCTGGCTGTCTTACGGGTTCACCCGGATGACTATCGGCAAACGATATCGCGGCTGAAATCGCTGCCAGCGCGCCTGAAAAGGGCGACGCCCCGGAGGCTCCTTGGCATGATCAAGCGAGTCTTCTATGAGGACGTCGTGTATCTGCAGTACACATCGGAGGGCAAATCCCAGCCGGCCGAAGTCGTGCGCGATCCGGAGATTTCCGCCCAGCGCTACGAGGATCTGCTTCTCTACGAGCAGTGCAATCCCTGGCTCGACCGCCGTCAGTTGCTTTCGGGGGCGCTGAAGCGGTTCAGCTCCGGAGAAACCCTCTACTCCGCCAGTCGCGGCGGAAAGCTGCTTCACTACGGATGGGTGGCTCCAGGAGGGCAGAGCCATCTTCTGCAGGGTGTAAATGCCACCTTCAATTCCCCGGCGGACAGCGTCGTGCTCTACGATTTCTTCACTCATCCAGAATACCGGCGCCAAGGCTTGTACCAGCGATGTCTGCGGCAGATGTTGCAAGATCTGGGCGCCGCCGGGGTTCGGAGAGCTTTCATCGGCGTCCTGCAAGGCAACGAGAGCTCCCGGCGGGCCATCGAGAACGCGGGATTTTCACTGAGCCGAACGTTCCGCAGGAAGAGGATTCTCTGGTTTGAAACTAGCGAAGAGCACGCCTTCTAACCGGCCGGCGCACCTGAAATCTCATGGCCCTGCGGCTGAGTTCCGGGTGGTCAGATCGAGGCACTCCCGGCGCCTCGAATCAAAACATTACGTACACCGACTCGCTGACCTGCTCTTCGAGCTCGACATCGACAGGGTGGTCGAGACCCGCGCGAATCAGATGCGCCAGGACCGGTTTGAGCAGATCCGCCGCCTCGCGCCCGTGCCAGGGTTTGGTCAGTTCGGCGGCAAACTCGAAAGGATCGGGCCCTTCTTCGCTCAGTGCGGCCGGCAGTTCGAACAGTGAGCGCAGGTCGGATGGCTCGTTGGCATCTACCCAGGTTGTGACCTTGTTGCCAAATTTTTCGCTGACCAAGAGGCCGCCCTCGGCGGCGAGTTTCTCCGCCACCGGCCAGAATTCCAGGTCGAACAAGCGATCGAGCTTCGCCACCAGTTTGGGCGGGTGGGATTCCGCTGCGACCACGGCGATATCCTCGCTTTCCAGGCCTTCGCCCTTTCCCTCGGGCCATGGAGGCTGTTCGGGTTTGACCAGAATGTAGTCGCCCAGAGCCAGCACATCCATCTCGGTTCGCATGAAGCACCGATACGCGTCCTGGGGGGTGCAGACGATGGGCTCGCCGCGCACGTTGAAGGATGTATTCACCACTACACCGCAACCTGTTTTGCGATGAAATTCTGCAATGAGATCGTAGAAAACGGGATGGTCTTCCCGGCGCACGGTCTGAAGTCTCGCCGAATAATCGACATGCGTGATCGCCGGGAGGTCGCTGCGCAAGCGGCGCACCACCGGAAGCAGGTCGTCATCGGCGCCGATCGCGTCGTCCAAGGGCAGCCTTCGCGACTCCTTGACCGGCGCAACCATGAGCATGTACGGGCTTTCACCCTTGAAATCAAAATACTCGGACACTCTGTCGGCGAGAACCGCCGGTGCGAACGGCCGGAACGATTCGCGGTACTTGATCCGCAGGTTGAGTTCGGCCTGCATTTCGGAATTTCGAGGATCCCCCAGGATCGACCGTGCGCCAAGGGAGCGCGGACCGAACTCGAGCCGGCCTGAAAAATGCCCCACCACCTTGCCCTGCTCGAGATACTCTGCCAACGCGCCATTGCGACTCTCGCCGTTCAGCTTCCGGAAGGGGAAACCTTGCGTCTCGAGATAGCCGCGGATCTCATCGTCGCTGAATTCCGGCCCCAGATAAGACCCGCCTTGGGCAGGCCGCCCGTCGCTTCGCATCTTGCGGGGCTGGCCGAAATAGCTGTGGTACACATCCAGCGCCACACCCAGGGCACAACCTGAATCGCCGGCGGCCGGCTGAATCCAGATCTGCTCGAAAGGCCCTTCACGGAGCAGACGCCCATTGGCAACACAGTTCAGGGCCACGCCACCCGCCATGCAGAGATTCTTCTCCCCCGTGAGTTCATGAGCCGTGCGAGCCATGCGCAGCATGACTTCTTCCGTGACAGCTTGTATAGACCGTGCCAAGTCGATCTCGCGGCGTGTAATCCGGCTTTCGGGAGTCCGTCGAGGTCCTCCGAACAGGTCGGCAAAGGCCTGGTTGGTCATCTTGTCGTCGCGCAGGAAGCCGAAATAGTCCATGTTCAGTTCCAACGAACCGTCCTGCTTCAGGTCCATCAGCTTTTCGAAGATGCGCTCCGCATAAATCGGTTTGCCGTAGGGAGCGAGCCCCATCATCTTGTACTCGCCCGAGTTCACCTTGAATCCCGTGAAATGCGTGAATGCCGAGTACAACAGACCGAGCGAATGAGCGAACCGCATTTCCTTCATCAACCGCACGGAACTGCCTTTGCCCGATCCGATCGTGGCGGTCGCCCACTCTCCCACGCCATCGACGGTCAATATGGCTGCGCTCTCGAAGGGAGACGGATAGAAGCAGCTGGCGGCATGCGAGCGATGGTGAGCGCCCTGCAATACGAGACCCTCGTAGTGAAGGAACTTTCGGATAAGCTTGGGGAAATGCAGCTTCATCCGCAACCAGGCGGGCATGATCTTCAGCCACATTTTCTCCGCGGACTGGCGGTCCACCGCCATCAGCGCGTGACATAGCCGCTCGAAGGTCAGCGCCGAGTTGTCGTAGAAAGCCACGGCTGCAAGGTCTTTCTGCGAGATGCCTGCTTCCTCGAGGCAGTAGTTGATCGCATTGTGGGGAAAGCGGCGATCATTTTTCACCCGTGAAAAACGCTCCTCCTCGCTGGCCGCCACAATTTCGCCATCCCGAATCAGCGAGGCCGCCGAGTTGTGATAGAAACACGAGATGCCAAGCACATACTTGCTCTTCGGTCTGTGAATCGGTGATCGCACGGATGCTTTCAATTCCTGCACGGGCTTCGAGGAGGTGCGATCTGGAATCAACCCGCGGGATTTAATGAACGAGGCCATGTGCTCGGCGACCATGCGGTTCGCCATGGGCGTGAAATGCCCGCCGATTTCGTAACCCAACGCCTGCCGAACGGCCCAGGGGAGCCGCGCCAGGGGCGTGCTGACATCGCAAACGTGCACGCCTTCCGAAGGAGCGTCCAGACGCGCGAAAAGCGCCTGATAGATCGGTTTCCGTCCATCCTGAAAGAATTCCTGCGTAGGAATGGGGACAATGACGACCGGCCGGGGACGGATCTCCGCGACAAACTGGCGGAGGATCGCCTCCATGAGGCGCCAGCCGGGCGAGTTCGGGGACTCGATGTCCGGGTAAGGATTCGCCGTCCTCTTCTTGACCTGCTGTATGGCCCGGGTGCCGAGTTCTCGAAGCAAGGGGAAATTACGGAGTCTCTTGAGTCCGGGGAACTTGAGATACCAATCGCGCGCCCGTCCCAGCCAGTCGGCTTGGCTCTTTCCCGCGGGATCGTCTCGATCTACCGGCCGTTCCATCGGAACAGGCACCTGATGGAGCTCGAGACGACCGTCAACGAGCCGGAAATACGGCTTTGGTACCAGAAGACGCTTTCGCGTTACCCGGTCGATGACCGGCCGATGAGATACTTGAATTCGATTGAAGCTGTCGATCTGGACGCAGAGCACGACTAGATCCGCCTCGACATCTTTTGCGAACTTCCGGTAGATCAGCAGGTGCTGGTCCGTACCCGAGCCGGAAACTCCGTAGTTCTGCACTTCGGCGCCCAACAGCTTCCCGAGCTGGTCCGAGTAACGATCTTCGTTGGCAACATTGTCGCCCGCCGTGTAAGAATCTCCGAACATCAATACGCGGAAGTGTGAGGGCTTGGGCTTTGCGTACTCGAAATCCGACCGGAAGCCGCTCGAATTCGTCACTACAAAATGGCCGCCGTCCTCTCCCGGAATGCGCGCGCGCAAATTGGGCACAAATACGTGTCCGACATCCGGGTCGTACCGGATGAGCATTCGGTGTGTGCTTTCGCGGAGGAGAAACATGGAGCTCGCAATACTAACATAGGCGTTTTCGCCGTCCATTGCTCACGGTGAGAGAACGCGCTGGGTAAGAGCTTAGATAAGGAAGAGACGAACCTCAGCTATGCACAGTGCAAGATCATTTCTGCTCTTTCTCGTCGTGATCTGTTCGCTGAGCGCTGCCGGACGATCCTTCGGGACCGAGCTGGTCAACATAGAATCGGTGATACTCAGGAACCGGGTCGTCGTGCTGGACAGCGTAGTGGTGAAAAAAGCCCTCTACGTCGCATTTTCCCTCGCTTCGGAAGGGAACACGCGCAGGCGACTTGACGTTCGAGGGCGGCTTTTCAGCAACGGCGCGCTCCTGTCCGAGGCTTCTCTGGCAGCGCTTCGAGAGCGCACGGGAAATCTGGTGTTTGACCTTCCTTACGAGATGCCCGGTGGCGCATACACGATTTCGGTTGCCGCGTACGATGATCGTAGGAACGAGGTGGCGTCTGGATCGCGAACGTTGGATCGGTCGGACCTGAGGAGCAGTGTTGGCCAGGCGCACGATATCTCCGCAGCGCCGCCTACAGAAATTCCGCACGCGAAGGAGCCCGAAGATCCGCGGCTGGCTGATGCCTTCAAGTCTCGCGGATATGTCGTATTCGCACGGTCGCCACTGGCCTACATATTCCGCGAAAGCAGGCCGAAGGGGCATGAAGTGATAGATCAACTTTCGGGACGTACCGTTCGGAACGCCTCGGTGGTCCTGAATTTCTCTCTCTATCCCTTGCGGGAGCTTGGAAAAGTAAGAATCAGCATAAGTGAACTGCGTAAAGGCCAGGCAGTGCTGTCGAAGAACCACGTTCAATTGGCCTGCGTCGAGTCTGTCCCGGATACGGCAGGGATACCCAAGGGGCAGTTCCGATCCGTTCCGGCGTTGCTTAGACCGCTGAGACCGACAGAGATATACATGCGGGATTGCTGGAGAGTCTGGATCACGGTCACGTTGCCCAAGGATGCTCTTCCAGGGACATATTCCGGCGCAGTGACCATTGTCCCCGAGCATGCGGAGCCCACTCGTCTGCCAATGAGGCTGACGGTCGCGCCCATTTCCGTCGAGGATGTTCCCGGAGTGGACTACTGCATGCTCATGACCTACGAGTTCGTGGAACTGGCCATGCCTTGGAGCAGGGAAGAGAAAAGGAAGATTTATGTTGCAGCTGCCAATGTGCTGAGAGACTATCGGCAGCACGGCATGACTACTTTGTGCCTTCATTCCCCCTTCGTTCTCATGACGGGAAAGGATGGCATGCCCGTTCTGGACGACATATTTGCCGCACTGCGTGCCGCCCGGGACGCCGGTTTTACCAGACCCATCGTGTGGTACATGGGGCATCTCATTCAGACGGCAAAACCCAGACACCCGGGAAACATCCTCAATTTCGAAGAGGGCGTTCAGATCGCGCGTCTGAAATACCTTGTAGCCACCGTGTCGAAGTACGCGCGTGAAAATGGCTTCCCGGAAGTCGTGTTTCTGCCGATTGACGAACCCGATGACTCGTATCAGGACGTCAATAACAGGCGCGGGTCGCTGGCGCCGCTGTTGGTGAATACGATCAGGGAGGCAGGCGCGAAGAGCATGGTCACCGCTGAACGATATGCCCAGTCCGGCCGACCGGATTACCTGGCGTCAGCCCTGCTGAAAACAGAGGAACTGCGGGCCGCGCACGATGGAGGTGCCCGATACTGGAGATATGAAAATCGAGTGACGACTGAGTGCGCCAGCCCGGCCTACGCAAGATATCAGTACGGCTACTATGCGTGGAAGAACAACATCGACGGGATGTCGTCGTGGACGTTTCAGAACACGCAAAACGCCGGTGGCGTGCCCGGCGAGGTGAAGACCTCAAGCCTCGACGTATATCTGGCCTATCCGGCGCCGCTCGGCCCCCTTGCCACGATCAAATGGGAGGCGGTCAGAGCGGGGATCGATGATCGCAAGCTAATCTATCAACTTGTGAAACGCGTGACCCGGATGAAATTGAACGGGAAGGATCCCAGCCGTTACGATGACTTCCTTCTCCGCATAAAAGACATGGACGCGGAGACCTGCTGCAATGCTGCTACCTGTTCGGAGGCAGAAGCAACCGCGCTGGACCGGCAGCGAGATGCCATCATCGACGTGATTTTGCAGGCGGACAAGGAAATGCGATAAGCACCCCTAGACGCTTGCCACGATTACACGGACTTGTCCCTGCTCGTCGTATTCGGCTCTCACTTCGCGATAGCGCGCATCTTTCTGCATTCGCCGCATGAACGGTACGCCCTGGCCAAGCCCAAGCTCAAAGGCGAGCCAGCCGCCAGGACGCAGAAAGCGTACCGCATCTTGAACCAAGCGCTGGAGAATTCGGATTCCGAACGGGCCGCCGTCGAATGCTTCGCGGGGTTCATGCGCGCGAATCTCGTCGTGCATGGAATCTACCTTGGCGCTTGAAATATACGGTGGGTTGCAGGTCAACAAGTCGACTTGACCATGAAAGTCCACGGTATCGAACGGGCCGAGCAAATCTCCTTGCCGCACGGTGACGCGCTCGATCAAATTCAGGAAGGCGGCGTTTTTCTGCGCAAGACTTACTGCCTTGTCGCTGATATCCGCTGCGTAAACTCGTGCCGCTGGTTCATGGCTGGCCAGGGCCAGAGCGAGATTGCCCGACCCCGTACAGACGTCAACGACGGTCGCTTGGCCGCGGGAGCGCACGAGATCGCGCAATAGCCTCAAGGCTGCTTTACCCAGGATCTCAGTCTCTTTGCGCGGCACCAGGGCCTCAGGGCCGGCAAGGAGTTCCAACCCCATGAAGTGTTGCCGACCCGTAATGTGTGACAGTGGAGTACCTGCCAAACGCTGACTGACCATTTCCTGCAATCTTTTCTTGCCTGCTTCATTCAGCTCTGCACGCGGAAGAGTGCTCGCCAAAACGACCGACATCGGCTGTCCCGACGCGGCGTGGCAGAGAGCACGCAACGTGCTCTCTGCCGTCTCCTCCGGTTTGTCGGGAAGAGCTGCGAAATTCTCGGCCAGTCTCGACAACAATTTCTCATACAGGTTGTCGCCCATCAGCTAGTCTCCACTCAGGTCTTCCCTACCGTCAGCCTATGGTTTTCGGCAGATCGGTCATGATACCGATCTCTCCGGGGATGATACTTCACAGACCGCCCCTGCAAATAGACGCCAAAGCGCGACACAAATGTAGTTCAAAACAGGCTACGATCTGGACTGTCTTGACGAGTGGGGCCGCTTCTGGACGAGCGCAAGGAACTTGGCTATCGCGAACGATGGAGTCTCTATCGCGAACGATGGGGTCTCGTGGCGGCAGTGCACGCTGCGGTTTTTCATAGCCTGCGTTCATGGCTGGGGCTTCGGGTTTGCGGGATTTACGCCAGGCCACTTACACCCCCGAAGGGTTCGGATCCCGCTCTGCCCGGCTTCTCCTATCGCGTGTTCGAGCAGGGCGAAGCCGACGCGTTGATCGCTTGCGTCAGACGTCCCGAGCTGGAGCTATCCGAGACATTCGTGCGCGGCGCTCTTGGTAAGGGGGACGCGTGCCATGCGATCCTCTGCGACGGCGAGCTCGTCTCTTACGACTGGTCGGCGTTCACGCCGACCCATGATTCCCAGGGTGTCTATGTCGAATTTGGCGAAAAGGACCGGTATGGCTACAAAGCGTTCACGCTACCGGAGTTTCGCGGCCGTCATCTGCCCCGCGTATTCAAGCCTCTCGGAGACGGCTACTGCATTGTCCGCGGCTGCACGCACACCATAGGGTTCGTCAAAGTCGACAACCGCCCCTCTATCTCCGCCACCGTCGCACAGGGCTACCGCCGGGTCGGCTTCGCGGGGTATCTGAAGCGCGGCCCGATCTTCGTCGCGTTCCGCACTCAGAGCGCGCGCCGCCGCGGGTTTCGTTTCTTCGTGCCGCCGAAGAAGGGGCGCTGATACACTCTGCTCCAACGGCGATTATGATTGCCACGATGGATCAATTCCGCAACGCGAGCGTATTCCCATGAAGGTCCTGGTGACGGGCGGGGCCGGCTACATCGGATCGCACACCTGCGTCGAGTTGATGCAGGCGGGGCACGAGGCTGTTATCGTCGACAACCTCTGCAACAGCCATCGCACGGTCATTGGTCGCATCGCTCGGATCGTCGGCAAAGCGCCGGAGTTTGTCGAAGCGGATGTTCGTGACCTGGACGCACTGCGTAATGTATTCGCCGGGCATCGATTCGATGCCGTGATCCATTTTGCCGGCCTCAAGGCGGTCGGAGAATCAGTTGAAAAGCCGATTGAGTACTACGACAACAACGTGCAGGGAGCGTTGGTGCTGTGTCGCGCGATGGCAGGTGCGGGAGTCGGCACGTTGGTATTCTCCTCCTCCGCAACCGTGTATGGGGCGGCCTCGTCGGTTCCGATCCGCGAAGATGCGCCACTCGGTCCCACGAACCCGTATGGCTGCTCGAAATTGATGGTGGAGTGGATTCTGCGGGACCTCGAAACTTCCGACCCCGTCACTTGGCGCATCGCCCTGCTGCGATATTTCAATCCCGCCGGCGCACACCCGAGCGGATTGATCGGCGAGGACCCGCAGGGGATTCCCAACAACCTCATGCCCTACGTAGCTCAGGTCGCGGCGGGCGTTCGCGACAAGCTTCGAGTCTTCGGCAGTGACTACCCGACCCGCGACGGTACCGGAGTGCGTGACTACATCCATGTTGTCGATCTGGCTCGCGGGCACCTTGCGGCGCTGGAATCCATGAGGCGCGAGGGGAGGGGGTTGACGGTCAATCTTGGCACCGGAAGAGGGACCTCGGTGCTGGAGGCGCTACGCGCTTTCGAACGAGCGAGCGGCCGAAAGATTGCATTCGAGCGCGTCGCTCGGCGCGCCGGCGATGTGGCCGAATCCTACGCGGACCCGTCACTGGCCGAAAGGACGCTCGGCTGGAAAGCCGCATTCGCCATCGACGACATGTGCCGCGATGCCTGGCGCTGGCAGAGCATGAACCCTCACGGGTATGGCGAGGAAGGCTCGCAACAGTGCAAGCGCACCTAATGAACCAGGGGGGTGAAACCAACAATATGGGGAGGCCGAAAAAAAAATGAAGATTCTTGTTACGGGAGCAGCCGGGTTCATCGGTTCGACTCTGGCGCACCAGTTGCTCGATCGCGGCGATGAAGTCGTTGGCATTGACAATCTGAACGACTATTACGACGTCCGACTCAAACAGGCACGCCTCGAGCGTTTGCGTGCGCGTGCCGGGTTCCTCTTTCAGAAGCTCGATATCGTCGAGCGCAAGCCGATGAGCGAGCTCTTCGCGGCGGGTAAGTTCGGTGCAGTCGTGCACCTGGCCGCACAGGCCGGCGTGCGCTACTCGATTGAAAACCCCTCCGCCTATGTCGATGCCAATCTCGTGGGCTTCATGCACGTGCTCGAAGGCTGCCGCCACTCGCGGGTCGGGCACCTCGTGTTCGCGTCGAGCAGCTCCGTCTACGGCGCAAACACCCGGTTGCCGTTTTCCGAGCACGACAACGTCGACCACCCGGTCTCGTTATACGCGGCGACCAAGAAGGCAAACGAATTGATGGCGCACAGCTACGCTCACCTTTACGGCCTGCCGTGCACGGGCCTGCGGTTCTTCACGGTCTATGGTCCCTGGGGCCGCCCCGACATGGCGCTGTTCAAGTTCACCGAGGGAATCCTGGCCGGACGTCCGATCCCGGTGTTCAACCGCGGCGAAATGGTGCGCGATTTCACTTACGTCGACGACATCGTCGAGGGGGTCATCCGAGTCATGGGGAAGCCTGCTGCTCCCGTGGCCGGCTGGAGTGGTGATCACCCGGATCCCGCGACCAGTTATGCACCCTGGCGTATCTTCAACATCGGTAACAGCCAGCCGGTCAAGCTCATGCGCTATATCGAAGTCCTCGAGCAGTGCCTCGGCAGAAAGGCGCAGATCGAACTTCTTCCGATGCAGGCTGGAGACGTGCCCGCGACTTTTGCCGATGTGGGTGAGCTGCACCGATCGGTCGGCTATAAGCCACAGACTCCGATCGAAGTCGGCGTCAAGCGATTTGCGGAGTGGTATCAGGCCTTTTATCGGAAATCTGCGTAAATGCAATGAGTCGATGTGGTCTTCAAACGTACGGCGACTCTGTTCCTCGACGACGGCCGAGCATTCAGCGCGGATATTCCGGTGACCTTCGAACTGCAGAAGGACTCAAACGCGCGCGGGCTAAGCGGCAGGGCGGCGGGGTGACCCCTGTGTGATCTTCGTCAATACGAGAACTACGGTCAACGTAACGGCGTAGAAGCCGAGTTGAATTCCATACGGCCGCGCCGTGTAGCCTACGAGGGTATGCATCAGTTTTCCGATGACGCTGTCGTCGGGTAGAAAGTACGAGGTATCCCAGATGGTTTCGCCCAGTGCCGGCAGAATGTCGGCCTGGACGAGGTAGGCGGCGCCTTGGGCAGCCATACCGGCGGCGAGCAGCAGGATCAGCCACCCGGTCACGGTAAACAAGTGTTTGGCAGGTACGCGCACCAGACCGAAATACATGCCGACTCCCAGCATCAATCCCGCGGCCAGCCCGAGCGCAAACCCTCCGCCCAGCTCCGTTGCCTGGCCAGGCCCGGCGGAAGCGATTCCGTAGAGGAACAGCACGAGTTCCGATCCCTCGCGCAGTATTGCCATCATGACGACGATGGACAACGCGTAAAGGGGCTTGTCGCCTACGCGCACCGCTGTGCCCACCGATTTGAGATTCGCCGCCATCTCGCGGCCGTGTCGATTCATCCACACGTTGTGCCAGCCGAGCATCGCCACAGCGATGAACAGGACCGTGGCATTGAAAATCTCCTGGCCGAGGCCCGAAGCTGCGGAGAAAAGAACATCGGCAAATGCAGCGACCGCCAGCGCGCCGAGCGTCCCTGCGACGATTCCGTAAGTGACCCACGCGCCCCTGCCAACTACGCCGCGAGTGGCCGCAAGAACAATACTCACGACCAGAGCGGCCTCGAGCACCTCGCGCAGGACAATGACAGCCGTTGCGAGCATGGCGATCCAGGCTATTTCGCGACGATGCGGCCTTTGGCCGTTTTTTGGTGGAACTCACCGACGAATTCATAGGTCCCGGGCTTGAGCGGTCTGACCGACAAATTCGCCTCGCTTCTGCCGGGGATGATCTTTTCCAGCTTGAGCTCGTGGCTCTCGAATTCTTCAGCGGTCGGATCGAGGTTTTTCACGACCAGCTTGAACCGCTTTCCTGCCGGAACCTGAAGCTCCGACGGCTCGAAGCGGTGGTCCTTGATGGTCAGCGCAAAGGTGAGATCCTGGGCATAGCTGGTCACCCACGGCGCCAGTCCCAAAATCCACACCAAGCTCAACCCCCGCAGTGTCCTGAACATACCCTGCTTTCTGTAGAGTAAGGTGTAACGCGAATGATAGTGATTCTCATTATGGTTGTCAAACGGAACCAAAAGCTTCGCGTCCGGCCTACTGCGCGGAATTCAAATACTGCGACACGCCCGGGCCAGGAGAGACGCTAATCGTTGATGCCGGTTCGCGAGCGAATGAAACCGCCAGCCCAGGTCTTGATGACCTCCATCAGGCGACGCCGATGCAGGTCCAGCGTGTATGTGTGCTCCGCGTGTGGCCAGAACAGCTCAGTGCAAAACTGCTGATAGCCGTCCACGCCCAAAACTCGCCCCAGTTGCCCCGCCTGATTGTAGTACCCAAGTGCATATTGCGTGAACACGGACAACACCCGCCCCTCCCGCTCGCGAATGGATTCAAACGCCGTTCGCAGTTGCTCCTGAGTCGGTACATCTCTAATGCTCAGCGGATCGACTTCTTCTTTTTCTCCTCGGAGCTCGGTACCCGGCGCTTCGAACCGACGCTTCAACCACGCGACATATCGAGCAGGGTTCGTGTACCGCAAAACGAAGGCCCTTGTGCAAAATCCATCGTCCGGAGAGCAAACCGGATCAAGTAATAGTAGGCCCACAACTCGCGAGTCCTTGGGCGCCAGCCTGATCGCGTCATCTGCGCCTGAGCAAAGTCCGGCCAGGACGAGCGGCCCGGGAGCCAGGCGCGACTCCAGAACGCGCAGGATTTCCCCGTAGTCCGCAGCGGCGGATTGCTGATGATTCATCGAGCCTGGGCGTGATGGACTATCACCTTTTCCGGCCAGGTCGACTCTCAGCGAACCAAAGCCCATTCTCGCAAGATCCCGGGCGAGATGGACGTACAACCTATGTGGACCGACCCGGTGCAGCAGACCCGCGTTGAAAAAGACAAATACCGGCAGCTCCTCCGGATTGCGAAGGGGGACGCTCGGCAGGGTCAAGACCCCGAGTAGCCGTCCGCCTTCGCCGAATTGCAGGGGTTCTTCAATCAGGACCGGGTCAGGCATGCAATGAGACGCTCCAAGACTGGCCGGGGCACGATCACTTCGTTCGCGGGCGTGTCCCAGTTGCACACAAATGGCGCCACGTCCTGGGGAACGCCTTGGACGGGAAAGCCGGCCGACGATGTGCTGACCACGTGCAACATGCCCTTGGGAACGCTTGAATAGGCGCTCGCATCGACCAAACGCAGATCTTCCAGCATGCGCTCTGTGAGAGCGTATCCCGCATACTCGTGCCTTACCTCACGGCGCTCGGCACGACTCAGGTAAAGATTGCGCTTGGACAAAGCCGCCTGAATGCGGCGCAGTTCCTGAAGATAACTGGCGCCGTCTGGGACAGGATCCCACAGAACCAACCGCTGGACATCATTGGAAGCACCTACCGACCTGCAGGCCAGCAGCGCTCCGGCCCGTACCCCCAGCAGACGAACCACGCTGCTTCCGGATATTTCGCGCCCCTCCCGCACAGCGAGCGCGATTTCTTCGAGCCAATCGGAGACCGCAACCTCGCCGATCTCACCGAATGAATCGCCAGTGCCCCCATAGTCGAATCGGAGAACGTGCTGACCTCTCTCAGCGAGAGAAATAGCCAATTCGCGGAGCGCAAGGTGCGTGCGCATGTAGTCCGAGAACAGCGGCGGACAGATGACGGTGAGTACTTGGCCGCCGCCTCCTGCTGCCGGGTGGTAATTGGCAAAGATCCGTTGGTTGACCGGTCCGAAGAAAAACGCTTCATGCACGAGTTAGGCTCATCCTTCAAGCGCCACGAACGCGCGCGACGCTCAGATCAGGCGATCCTCCGGTTTGCGGTATCCGCCTTCGGTGCCACGGGCCGTGCCGCGCCAGCTTGGACATCGCCCTGGGCAATCCGCAGCGAGCGGCATCGCGTTGCGATATCTGCCAAGCTCTCCCGGAAGAGCACGCGTAGATCGAGCTTCACGCCCAGCTGGTGCTCCATTTGTCGCAACGCCCGCAGAGCCAATAAGGAATGTCCGCCCATCTCGAAGAACTTGTCTGCGCGGCCGATCGGTCGAGTAGGACCGATCAAATTGGTCCAGGTCTCGGCGATCGCGGCCTCGACCGGGTCGGCTGGAGCCTCATGTTGGCCGATCCCGCTCTCCGTGACGATCGGTGTGGGCAGTCGGCGCCGATCCACCTTGCCGTTTGGCGTCAATGGAATCTCTTCCACCGGCAGGAAATACTGCGGAATCATGTACTCGGGCAGCCGGGCACGCAGATGCTTGCGTAGCTTGATCAGAGCCAGGACCCCCGCCTTGGCCGGCACGCAGCACGCAACCACGCGTACGTCGTCCGCCTTTAACGTCCATAGGTACACGGCTGCCTGGCGGACGTCAGGATGCTCGGCAAGAACCGCCTCGATCTCGCCCAACTCGACGCGAAGACCACGCACCTTGACCTGATCGTCGAGTCGCCCGAGGTGCTCGAGCGTGCCGTCATTGCGCCAGCGGGCGCGGTCACCGGTGCGGTAGAGCGTGGCCGGCGGGGTGGCGCTGAAGGGGTCCGGAATGAAGCGCTGAGCGCTGAGCTCGGGCCGGTTCCAGTAACCCAGAGTGACCCCGTCGCCCCCGATGCACAGTTCGCCTGGCACACCGATGGGGCAGAGGTTCTGCGCATCGAGGATCCAGACAGTGGTATTGGCAATCGGCTTGCCAATGGTGATCCCGTTGGAGGTGTCGCAAATACGGGCGCAGGTGGACCACACCGTGGTCTCGGTGGGGCCGTACAGGTTCCACAGCTCGCAACCGCGTGCGATCAGCTGGTCGGCAAGATCCTTGGGAAGAGCTTCGCCACCGACCAAGGCCTTGAACGGGGTCCTGCCCGTCCAGCCCGCCTCCAAGAGCAGGCGCCAGGTAACCGGGGTGGCCTGCATCACGGTAGCACCGTGATGTTCGAGGAGGGAGTTGAGGGCTGGGCCATCGCTGGCTTCATCACGCGTCGCGATAACGACCATGGCGCCGAGCGTGAGCGGCAGCTGCAGCTCAAGCACGGCGATATCGAAGGAAAGCGTGGTGACGGCCACGAGCACGTCATCGGCCGTAAGGCCGGGCTCGCGGGCCATGCTGGTGAGGAAGTTGACGACCGCACGGTGTGGGACGACGACGCCTTTGGGCTTGCCGGTGGAACCGGAGGTGTAGATCACATAGGCCGGATCCCCGGGCTGCGCGGTATAGGCATCGACCGGCACGCGGGTATCCGGCGCCGAAGCGATGCTGTTGGCATCGGCATCGAGCAGCAATTGACGCTCACGGGGTAGACTGAAGGGGCGTGCCACGTCAGTTGTGGAAACGAGTAGCGCGAGTTGTGCGTCGTCCGCCATGAAGCGCAGGCGGTCCTCCGGGAACGAAGGATCGAGCGGCACGTAGGCGGCGCCGGCCTTGAGAATGCCGAGCACGGCGGCGAGCATGTCGATGCCCCGTTCGACGCACAGAGCGACCCGCTGGCCGCGGCCGACGCCGCGTGAACGCAGTGCGTGCGCCAGGCGGTTGGCGCGCGTGTCCAGCCCGGCATAAGAGAGTGCCGTCCCACCGACCGTAAGTGCAATGCGCTCAGGCGTGCGCTGCGCCTGTGCCTCAAACAATTCGTGGAACAGCGAGTCGACGGGAAACTCGGCTTTCGTGTCATTCCACTCGTTGAGGATCTGATTTCTCTCCCGTTCAGCCAGAATCGGAATCTCCGATATCTTTTGCTCAGGATTCCTGACGATGGCGTGTAACAGTTGCTCGAAATTCGACGACAGTCTCTCCACGGTCTCTGCGTCAAACAAATCCGTGCAGTACTCGAACCGTCCCAGGAAACCTTCGCCTTCCTCGTAGAGATGAAGACTCAAATCAAACTGGGCGATCTTCAGATCAAAATGAAAGCAGGAGATTTCCAAGTCTCCAATTCTCGGGGCGGTTGTGGACAACAGCTGCAACAAGACCTGAAAGATAGGGTTCCGGCTTGGGTCTCTCTCGAACTTCAGGTGCGTGACCATGGCTTCGAAAGGCAGGTCGCTGTTGGAAAAAGCATTGAGCGTCGTGTCCCGGCTCATTCGCAGCAATTCGGTGAAGGCAGGATCGCCCGAAAGGTCGCACCGCAAGGCGGCCATGTTGAGAAAATTCCCGATTAAGGGCTCGAGCTCGAGGGGTCTGGCGGCGATGGGCGTGCCGATGACAATGTCCTCCGCACCGGAATACCGCTTGAGCAGCACTTGAAAGGCCGCCAGCACGGTCATGAAGAGCGTACAGCCTTCGCGCGCGCCCAGGGACCTCAAGTCTTGCGCGAGTGCGTTGGGGATGTCGAAAAAGACATTCGAGCCGTTGAAGGACTGGAACGCCGGCCTCGGCCTGTCACGGGGCAACTCCAACACGGGAAGCGTGCCGCCCAACTGCTTCCGCCAGAATTCGATCCGCTTGGCATGGGAGGCTTCATCGGCGTTGGTTTGTCGTTGCCACAGGGCAAAGTCGCCAACCTGCACGCCCAACTCGGGTGGACGCGGTTCACCACCCTCGGTGAAGGCCCGATAAAACGTATCCAACTCGTTCAACAGCGGCCCGATGGACAATCCATCCGCCACGATGTGATGAAGGTTGATGATCAAGACGTGTTCGGCTTCACCAAGCTTGAACAGGGAGACACGGATCAGCGGAAGGCGAGACAGGTCGAACGATCTGACAGATTCTTCCGAGGCCAGGACTTGCAGTCTGTTTTCGCGTTCCTGGCCGGGCAGGTCATCCAGTGCCGTGTCTTTGATTGTGATCTTGAGCTCAGGATGGATGACTTGCAGGGGTTCGCCGTCCTTGATGGCGAACGTGGTTCTCAGTCCCTCATGCCGTTTGATGACTTCGTTGAAACTGTGTTCCAGGGCCGTCGAATCCAGTGGCCCCCTGAGACGATATCCGAACGGCTGATTGTAGGCTGGATTCCCCGGCGTCATCTGATCGATCACCCACATCTGGTGCTGGGCAAACGACAGGGGGGCGGAGTCACGATCGGGCCGTATGGGTATTTCAGAACGTCTGACTGGCCCGTTGGAAGCCCTCTTCAAGCGCTGCTCCAGCAACGCTTGCTTCACTGGCGAAAGTGTGGATGATTTATCCATAGTTAGGTCACGCTCTGTCGGGATGCTCCCACCAACGTCACTCGTTCGAAATGAGCTGCCGAGCTTCATCATCAGTGAGCGCGTCAATCTCAGCAATGACGTGCTCTTTGATGTAACTCGAAAGTTCGGCGACCGTTGGTGCGTCAAACAGCGCCTTTATCGACAGGTCAACCTGAAAAGCCTTGCGTAAGTCGGCTACGATCCTAATAGCCAAAAGAGAGTGCCCTCCCAGTCGGGAAAAATTGTCATTGATTCCTACTTCATCGATCCCAAGCGCGTCCTGCCATATTCGAGCAATCCGCTGCTCGGTTTCATCACGCGGAGCGTCATGGTTCGCTTGCACACCGGAGTGCTGGGAAAGCGTCGACGGGGTCGAACTTGCCACGGCTGCCGGTCTCCCGGTATTCAGCGATTCCAGTTTGATCCACTGGTTGATTCTTTCAGCCAGATCCCCCGTCGACACGAGGAGTTGGCCGGCGTTCTTCATGGCGAGGACGGTTTCCATCGCTTCCGTGGCTTCTTCCGCGGTATGGCCCAGTTCTTCGACCGTTCTCCCGAAGCCAGAGGCCATCGCGGTGCGATTGTGAAATCGCCACAGGTCAAAGTTCACGCTGAGCCAAGGCACGCGGCGTGCCCGGTTTTGCCTGCGCGCAAACGAGTCCATGTAAACGTTGGACGATGCGTAGGCCGCGTGCCCGATTCCTCCCAGAACTGAGGTCAAAGACGACACCAGCAGGCAGAAATCCAAGGTCTTGCCGTCAAGCACTTGTTCCAACACCAGCAAGCCGTGTGCCTTGGCCTGAAAGTGCCTCTCGCAATTGCCGTAATGGCAGTCGTTGATCTCCTGCAAGCCGTTGTCGCCAACGATGCCTGCCGCATGGATGACGCCATGGAGAGCGCCAAAGCGCTGGTAGGCCTGCTCGATTGCCCCACGCATCGCGTTTGCATCCGCGACGTTCGCGCTCACATACGCGACTTCGGCGCCCAGTGTCCGGATTCTCTCGATCGCGTCTCCGCCCCGGGTGCTGGAACGCCCGACCAGCACGAGCTTGGCTTTATAGTTCCGGGCCAGGTACTCTGAAATCGCGATGCCTATATTGCCAACTCCGCCTGTGATGAGATAGACGCCGCCCTCCCGGAACGACGAGCGACCGTGACCGGGCGCGTCTGATACGACTGGCTCATAAGCCTGGACCCAGCGCTGTGCGTTTCTATACGCGACGAACATGCTCGAACCAGAGTCAAGACACTCTCCAAGAACGAGATCCACGGCTGATTCATGCTCGCCGGCATCTCCGGACAAATCCAAATCGATGCTTTTCGTACGGATATTCGGATATTCCTGATGGATCACCATGCACGGCCCCAACAGTGTCGATTTCTCGGGGCGTAAGGTCTCCGTGCCGTAAACCTCTTGGACGTCATTGGAAAGCGCGAACAGGTCCATCGTGTGTCCAACCTTGTGCGCGGCGAGTGCTTTGGCAAGAAAAAGCAGGCTGTAGAAGCCCAAAGCCTGCGCCTGCGCGAAACCATCGCCTTCCGGTGAAGCTGAATGATCCCCGGTGACACTCCACGCATGGGCGATCCGATCCGGCAGCGACTGGTTCGCCTTCAAGGCGCTGATCAACGCATCATAGTGCTGGGGGTTCCCTGCTTCTATTGCGAACGTGAGAGGGTCCAGTCGTTGAAAGCTTCTGCCGGCCCTCACAGAAACCACGCTCTGACCGGCGGCCTTCAACCTCCGAATCAAGGCCGAGCCGAAACCAGAGTCGTCCGCAAAGACAAGCCATGTTCCGGATATCTCCACCGGCAAAGCCGTCTCATGGATGCCGATGGCCCTCGGCAAGAGACGTTTCCAGGATGGGACGTATAGCCATTCAGAAGGATTCGGGTTCTTATCGACCAGCCCCCGTGTCCGCGGGGTTGCATCGGGAGCACGAAGCGGCTCCAGCCAGTGCTGCTGTCTTTCAAACGGATAGGTAGGCAAGGCCATCCGGCGCCGTTTTTCATCGACGCGGCGGCGTCCCCAGGCGATATCTGCGCCTGCCAACCAGAGTTTT
>Ga0193713_1000161_pt1 | contig 21650 bp, 15 predicted proteins | sample H3a2metaG_FD_143054 | JGI IMG/M metagenome (GOLD analysis project Ga0193713, IMG submission 143054) | Soil microbial communities from a riparian zone of the East river system, Colorado, United States - H3a2 | ecosystem: Environmental > Terrestrial > Soil > Riparian zone | place: USA: East River... | reverse complement strand
CCGCGGATGGTCCAGAGGTCGTCCGCGAGGTTGCCGTCCGAGATATAATCGTACGGCACCGTGAAATAACCTTTGATACCCCAGTCCGTTCCCCAAGAGTTGCGGACGAGTACACGCTTGGCTGAGTCGTCATAACCCACGGCCATCACGGCGTGGCCGCCCAGTTGTTTTTCGCTGGGCTCAGGCAGATTCAACGTGCCGGTGCGGGCAACTTCATCCCCCTCGAATGCTTCATAAACCGAGAAACCGAAAACGAATGGGTAACCTTCGGCGAGGCATTGGCGCATCTGCTGCAAACTGATGATGCGATGATAAGACGTAACCTGATGATCGGACGCCTGCTTGTAGCACGCAGCTGGCGGCTTGTTTGTGAACTTCGCAATTGTGTACGGCCATTTCTTTTCACTGCATACGCCAAGCTTGACGAGCGATTTGACGCCGTCCCGGATCATCGCGCCAGCATCGTCATTGATCGTCCCTTCCATCGCGCGTTCATTGTAGTAAACGAACAGCCGGCTCAGATTGGTGACCGTGCGACCCGCTTTTCTTTCGAGGAATTCCAGGTTGCCCACCAACGCGTTGGCTGTGCAACTGCCGAGTTGCCCCTGGTCTTCGACCCCTGAACAGTTATGGCGTAAATCCACTTTTTTCGGTAGTTTCTTCGGCGGCGCGGCGATGGTGGTGTAGAGTTTGTCCCGATAATCGGGCCGGTCGGGCACCCACCCGTACCAGGCATTTACTTTTGGTGTCGGCATACTATCTCCTTTGGCTGTTGGTTCATGCAGAACCCGAAAACCAAACCTGTCCCAGACTGAAAGTCGGCCCTCCGATCGGCTCCAGTTTTTCGGGCTTTAAACGAGTCAAAATGTTGAACCGAATTCGAAGCAACGATCCAACCTACAGATCGGATTTCAGCGCAAGCTCCGATTCGCGGCGAGGTTTTCCTCCTGCCGGATCCCAGGCACGTCGCTGCCAGAAGTCTTGCAGCTCAGATTGGCTTCCACGAAAGATGTTGAGTTCCGCCTTGGCAATGTTGGCGGTCCTGATTGGATAAGCAGAGCGCGGGAGACGGCATTTACCGTCACCGCAGTACTGCCACAGAGCCCAGTAAGACCAGGGCGCCGTAGCGCGCGGCTCCTTGGAATAATTTGCAATCCACAACCAACAATTCGTCAGCGTCTGCTTCTGCGCGTTTGTCACTTTTGGACTGTTCAACGCCTGCCGCAGATAATACTCGCTCCCATAAATGCCGGGGTACCTGCCAGTGCGTTCTCTAATTCGTTCGACGAACGCAACTGCCTGATCAGCACGCATAGTGCCACCAGGGTAGTGACCATTCTTTTCAAAATCGAGCACGAGCAATACGCCGGCACTGGGCCGCACAACGGGATTAACTCGCGCCCATGCGCTGGAGACCACGCTTAAAAAATGGTCAGCCTGGCGCACAGGGTCGCTTGCGTTGGCGTAATGATAGGCGCCCCAAAGCAGGCCGGCCTGCACCGCGCCCATTTGCCGATCCAGATATTTTGAGTCTCGCTGAAAGCTGGGATATGTAGCTTCATGGATCACGCCGACAATCCCCTCGCGTCTCATGGCGGCAAAATCCGGCCGCATCATATCGTAATGTGACATATTGACGACACTGCGAGCGGCTAGGGCGCAGGTTGGAACCAGAAGAAATAAAAACGCGCCGCGGGATATCGAGCTCTTCATACAATCCGCAAAAATCGCAAGTGGAGATATCGAGCAGCTGTATCGTTTTTGCAAGGGCGGTTTTAATTCACGTGCGAAACAGTCTTGTAGCCACCGGCCAGCTTGCCTCGCCGTAGCACAGCGAAGGCGGGTGGCCGGTCATGCAAATCGGAGGGTCCGCGCCACCAAGACGGCCCACAGGGCCGTGGCTACAACGCAATGAACGTCACACCGATTGCAAATCGGATAGCTGATTCACGTTTAGAAAGAGGCTTTGCTCCTGCTCCGTGATAGCCACCTCGCGCAGTTTTCCAGACTCGACCAGAAGACGCGTCACTGTTTGCAATGAGAAATCCGTGCCCGCGAGCGCGCCTTGAAACTCAGTAGCTGCTTCTCGAGGATAAATTGCCGCCAACGGTTCGGCACGACCGTGGATCCTGGGAACAACGCCCACATGCGGCTCAATCTTGTCGCAAAGATGGCGGAGATACTTTTCGCTCATCAGCGGCATATCAACGGCGAGCGCGAGAAGATGAGTGCCGCACATCCGATCCAGCGACGCAGCCAGGCCACTGAGTGGCCCGCGTGACAGGGGAATGTCGGAGACGAAATCAACGTCGGCAGGTCGCCAGACCGGATCAGTTCTTGCGGAAACAAAAATTTCTTTCGGGTTGAGGGCCCGGAGCAGATCTAGCTGGATTTGCCACAGCGCTTTTCCGCGGAAGAGAATCGTTGCCTTGTCCCTGCCCATCCGGCGCGATTCACCGCCAGCGAGCAAGGCTGCACTGATATTCATTCCGGCGGGGGACAGAATCCGCTTCTTCCCTCCGCAAAGGGGAGAGGATTGAGGTGAGAGGTCTTCATCGCGATGACGCTGGCTGGTAACCCTCACCCTTCCCTGTCCCTTGTGAAGGGAGAGGCGACCACGAAGTGCTGGTCTCTCAGTCCAATCAATTGCGCCGTCGAGCGCAATTTTCCGTCGCAAAGAATCTTTGCGCGCAAACCGCCGCGACCTTTCAAGAATTCGTGCGCCCCGGGCGCAATGGCGCGATCCATCCAATAGCACGGCCGGCATTCCTCCATGCCGTGAAAACGAGTGCCTTGAATTTCAAAATCCTGGCCGATCAATTCATTTAGATCTACGCCGCGGGCAATCACGTTGCGCCGCGCAAGAGAGGGCGAGCAGCCCTGGATTTGAAGCGCGCCGCAAAGTTCTTCGAAAACTTCCAGCGAAAAAAATGTGATCTGGCCCTTGTAATCGTTCTTGAAATCGAAGTAACGATCGCCACGAATCCCTCTGCCCTCCACGCATTCGATCACCGGCACCTCAATCATAAGATGTGTGTCCGGCTCGCGACCATGATGCCCGACAAAATTGTGTCCCGGCGAAATGTATAAGTGACAGATCTCCACCGGCGGCAACAATATCTGAAATCGTTGCAGATGAAAGACGCGCACAGCATCGGTCCGGGCAAAATCATCCGGCGGAAGAGCGATGGAACACTTGATTATTCGCACGACGATCTCACGATCGAAGAACCGCTCGAAATCCGAATCGGCCGAAAAACCTTGGCGACCACCATGCGCACGCCGGGTCACGACGATGAACTCGCAGCTGGGTTTCTGGTTTCCGAAGCGATTGTTCGCGAGCCCCGGGAGATCGCCGGAATTTCAGAGACGCGCGACAATGTTGTGATTGTCGATCTTGCCGCGGGTGTGAAAGTGAAACTGAATTCGGTACAGCGCTTCGGAACGATCTCGAGCAGTTGCGGGCTTTGCGGCAAGACGAGCATCGATGCCATCCGGCAGAATTTTCTCGCTATCAAATCCGTAGACGTTCGGATCCACATCGACACATTGCTTTCGCTTCCGAGAAAACTGCGAGAGGCGCAGATTGATTTCGCGCGAACCGGCGGCATCCACGCGGCAGGCATTTTCGATGTGAATGGCGAGCCGAAGAGTGTGCGCGAAGACATCGGCCGTCACAACGCCGCCGATAAAGCAATCGGCCGCGCCTTTCTCGACGATCAATTGCCGTTAGATCGACATCTCTTGCTCGTTAGCGGCCGCGCTTCATTCGAGATCATGCAAAAAGCGCTCGCGGCTGGAATTCCGATCGTCGCCTCGGTCTCAGCGCCTTCGAGTCTTGCGGTCGGTTTCGCTCGCGAGAGCAATCAAACGCTGATCGGATTCCTGCGTCCGCCTGCATTCAACATTTACTCGCACGTTGAACGGGTAATTTTGGAGGCGCGGTAGCCGAGCATATCGAATAAAAGCGGCGGACGCGCCGGCGGTCCGTCCGTACCATTTCGATTGTCCTCATACCGTTTTTCCCTCCTTGCCGTGACTACGCGAAAATTTTCCTCCGCTCGGCGCGCCGAGGGGCGGCTGTTCCGGATGCAAATTCGGTGGCTGACCGGCCTGCGGCGCGTTTCGCTCGAGCCAACCAAGAAAATCCGGGCCGCGCGGCAGGCGGCCTGGAATGATGTTGCAGACAAGCGCCTTGCTTTCCATGATCGTGACATTCGGTTCGCCGGAAATCGCAACCAGATTATTGGCAGCGTTACCGCGCAATGGACCGGCTGCTCCGAAATGAAATGGAATTGCGACCTGATGCACCGTTTTTCCGTTCAAATTCATCGGGCGAATGCGCCGGCTAACGAGCGCGCGCGCTTCAATCGCGCCGCGCAAGCTCACAATGCAAACGTAATCGCTATTGTCGATCTTCAGCTTGGCCGCCAATTCTGGCGAGATTTCGACGAACATCTCCGGCTGCAATTCGGAAAGATGGCTCAGGAAACGCGACATCCCGCCGCCGGTATGATGCTCGGTCAGCCGATATGTGGTGAGAACGTACGGAAAGCGCGGGTCGCCTGGCGGTGCGAAACGGTTTTCGTTTCGTGTGAACCAGTTCACCACAGGATTGGTGTCGCGTGAATAGAACGGATTTCTCACTGGCGATTCCAGCGGCTCGTAATGCGTCGGGAATGGGCCGTCCTGCAAACCCTTCGGGACGTACATCCAGCCCAAGCCATCTTCATGCAAGATGAATGGCGCGTCGCCGCGTTGACCTTCAAGGCCAGTTTCGTCTCCTCGCGGTCGATAATCGGGAGGTTTGCTTGCCTTGAAATCAGGGACGTCAATGCCGGTCCATTTTTCCGAATCCCACCAGACAAGTTTTTTGCGTTCGCTCCATGGCTCACCGTTCGGCCTCGCGCTGGCGCGATTATAGATGATGCGGCGATCACTCGGCCAACTGAACCCCCAACCGTGTCCGAGATAATCCTTCGACTGGCGCGCGTTCGCTTTGTTCACGCCGTCTCGATTGAAAACGCCTGAATAAATCCAGGCGCCGCACGCGGTCGAGCCGTCGGATTTCAATTCATTATAATCGGCGACTTGCGGACCATGATGTGGTTGCCCTTTTCGATCGACACCGAAGACAACGCCGTCAGTGCCGCCGGGGTCATCCGCCTTCGCCAAGCCTACGGCGGACAGGCCGACCGCGGCTACAGAGCCGCCGTTCCGCTCTTCTTCACTTGGGCGTTGAGCGTTGGGCGTTGAGCGTTGGACGTTTTCTTTATCATCTAGAGTTTTCCAGCCATTGATCTCAGCGAGCACTGCTTCCATTTTTGGCTCGCCGAATTCGTCCTCCGGGTACCACCAGTCGAGCGCGCGCAGTGGTTCGTCTATCGGATCATCGGAAGCTCTGGCTTTGGCGATCAACCTCAAAGCCAGTTGATGAATGAACCACGCGTCGGACCGAGAATCGCCCGGGGGCTCGACCGCTTGCTCGCGCCATTGCAAGAGACGCTGAGTGTTTGTGAACGCGCCTTCTTTTTCCGCATGTCCGGCCGCAGGAAAGAAAAAGACTTCGGTTTCAATCTCGTCCGTTTTCAATTCGCCGCGCTCGATTTCAGCCGAGTCACGCCAAAATCTCGCGGGCTCGGTTTCGACCATGTCGCGGATAACAAACCATTGTAGTTTCGCCATCGACCTTCGTTGCAAGCGGGTATTCGGCGCGCCGACAGCCGAATTCTGTCCAATCAGGAACATCCCTTCCATTTTGCCGTCGGCCATGTCGTAAAGATATTCGAAGAAGGAATGGTCGGCGGTAATTTTCGGCAGCCAGTCATAACCAAAATCGTTCTTCGCGGTCGCGTGTTTGCCGTAGTAAGCCTTTAGCAAGCTGATGAAATACGCCGGCGTGTTCGACCAGAGCCCGGTCTTTGTCGTGTGCGCATCGAGATATTTTTGCAGGGTCTCCTCATCTCCGCCGCGCGGCATTGCCAGATAACCGGGTAAAATGTCATAGAGCGTGGGGATATCGGTCGAGCCCTGAATTGAAGCGTGGCCGCGCAAAGCTAAAATCCCTCCGCCAGGCCGCCCGATGTTGCCTAACAATAACTGCAGGATCGAGGCTGTGCGGATAATCTGGACGCCTTTGGAATGCTGCGTCCAGCCGACGGCATAACAGATCGCCGCGGTTTTATCTGGACCAGATGCTGCAACGAGCGCGTCTGCGACTTTCTGAAAAAGTACCGGCGGGATGCCGCAAACCTTTTCGACCATCTCCGGCGTGTAGCGCGCGAAATGCCGTTTGAGTTTCTGAAACACACATTGTGGATCTTGCAGAGTGAGATCCCGCTCGGGATAGCTCAGTCCTTCGCCTTTGTATTTCCAGCTCTCCATCTCATAGGCGCGCCGGTTCTCGTTCCAGCCAGAGAAATAACCATCGGCGTTATCTTCAGGGTCGCGGTACTCTTCGCGCAAAATGCAGGACGCATTCGTGTAGTGAACGACGTAATCGCGAAAGAAGAGTTCGTTCTCGATGATATGATGGATAATTCCCCCAAGAAACGTGATGTCGCTGCCGGCGCGGATCGGCACCCAGATATTGGCCAGCGCGCTCGTACGCGAAAACCTTGGATCTACATGGATTACGGTCGCGCCGCGCTCCTTAGCCTTCATTACCCAGCGGAAACCGACTGGGTGCGCCTCTGCCATTGACGAACCTTCAATCAAAATGCAGTCCGCGTTGGCCAGATCCTGTTGCGCGGTCGTAGCTCCGCCCCGGCCAAAAGAGGTGCCCAGACCGGGCACCGTGCTGCTATGTCATATCCGGGCCTGGTTGGACACACAGACCATGCCCAGGCCTCCGGTGAAAAGTTTTTTGATGAGATAATTCTCTTCGTTGTCGAGCGTGGCGCCGCCGAGATGGCAGATCGCAGTCGTGTGATTGATTGTTGCCCCATTCTCCTGTCGGACGAAGGTCCGCTTACGCGATTCCCAGACGCGGTCCGCTACCATGTCCATCGCGCGATCCAGCGAAATTTCCGTCCACTGTTTCGCGCGCGGCGCGCGATATTTTATTTTCGTTTCGCGCTGCGAATGGGTGAGCAATTGATACGACGCCGCCCCCTTTGGACAAAGATTCCCCTGGCTGATCGGGCTTTCCGGGTCGCCTTCGATTGAAATCAGTTTCCCTTCCTTGTGGTAAATGAGCTGGCCGCATCCAACACCGCAATATGGGCAGATCGAGCGAGCAACTTTTGCGTCGTCAATCCTCGCGTGCATCGCACGCGTCCTGTCTGACATCGACTCTAGGCCGGTGCCGTCCTTGCGTTCGCGGATTTGCCGAACAAGCGGCCATTTCGAAAGGAAAGAAAACATCAAGAAGTCATCGCGCGCCTGGCTCGCGCATGCAAGCAAACTGGGACGCCTGCAATACGGTTTTCAGGGGCTCTCAGCGCAGAGCCTGGTTAATGCGCGAATTTGAACCCAGCCAACCTCGGCGCCTCGCGATCAAGATTTTTTTCGAGAGCGATTACCTGAAAAGCGCGGCCGAGCATTTCAGGATGGAGCAGGGTTTGCAGCGCGCGCTTGGTCTTGCGATCGGCGGCAGCGAGTTGAACTCGCCTCCTTGACACCGTCGAGTTCCCAGAGCGGGCTTGGAGCAGGTCAGGCCAGGTTGAGATGATTCCGGTCAGAAAGTGATGTTGGTCAGTGAATCCGGCGACACGCAGCCCGTTTGCCTGCGCGCGCTCGATAATCGTCGACCATTTCACGGGCATCGTGATGTCCGCATGCCCGATCTGCTCGAATGGCGAATCAAGATTGCGATGTTGCGCGCGCACCTGAACGTCTCCCTGAAATTCATCTTCCAAACGCCCATAATCGATCGCGACAACGTAGCCCCGCTGCAATTTCGCTGTTACGTCATCGAGCCAATCCAGCGCCGCTTGATTGAAAGCGTCCCCTTGTGCGCGCGGCTGGAAGGTCGCCTGTTGCGAAATTGGGCGCTCCACAAACACAAACGTGTCATTTTTTAGATCAACAAGTTTTTCCATGTTGCCGCTGATCAGGCGCACCGGCATCGCGTCCAGCAGTTCGTTGGAAAAATGAACGCCCAAGAATGGTTGCAGCGAGTCGCGCCATTCCACCTTATCGCGAAACCGTTCCAGCCTCCGCGATTGCCGGTCTTGCAAGATCGGAAAGGGCTCGACTATTCGGTAGTGCAAAGCTGCGAAGAATTCTGGTGCGCGTTTTTGCACAGATTCGAGCACGTCGCGCGCGAACTGCCCGTCGTGTGCGCCCTGTTCGATGACGGTGAAATCTTCCACGCTGCCGAGTCGCTCCCACATTTCAGCAAACTGCGCGGCCAAAAATTCCCCAAAGAGCGGGCCTACGCTGACGTTCGTGAAATAATCACCTTTACGTCCGATTGCGCAGCGTCCAGAGGAATAGTATCCATGTTCGGGATGGTAGAGCGCCTGGTGCATGAAACGCGCAAATGAAATCGGCCCTTGCTTCTCGATTTCAGCGCGAATGCATCGGGTCAGGTCGGGATTGCCGAGTTTCATTCGTTAAATCGTTGAATCGTTAACTGAACGTCCTAAGTTGCGCGACTGGGTTGTTCCGCAATTTGAGCAAGTCGACCACATATCTGAGGCCGCCGCCGGGGTATCGCTTTCGGCCCCCCTGGTATTTGAGGCCGTGGTTTTATATTCCCGTGAGCATCGTTTTACTGCTGATCGTTGGTTCAACTGTGTTCATTTCCAGTCTCATCGCCGATCTTAAAGCGCAGGCGACAACGTTCGATTTAACCAAACTCGAACAAATGGAATCGGCCAGTGTCATTTTGGATCGGAACGGCAAAATCTTCGGCCAAATCTACGTAGAAAACCGACAGACAGTGCCGTACGAGCAGTTGCCTCCCGATCTCGTCAACGCGGTCGTCGCCGTAGAGGACGCGAAATTTTATCAGCATCACGGCTATGATTTGCTCGGCATCACCCGCGCGACGCTAAAGAATTTGACCGCGGGCCATGTGCGCCAGGGTGCAAGCACTATTACGCAACAACTGGCGCGCAATAGTTTTTCGCTCAAAGAAAGAACGTTCCGGCGCAAACTGCTCGAGGTTTTTCTGGCGCGGCGAATCGAAGATCAGTTTGGGAAACAAAAAATCATGGAGCTGTATCTGAACCGGATCTATTTCGGCGGCGGCCTGTACGGGGCGGAAGCTGCAGCGCGAGGGTACTTTGCCAAGTCCGCGCGTGAAATGTCGTTGGCGGAGTGCGCCACGCTCGCCGGTCTGATCAAGAGCCCAAACAGATTGTCGCCATGGACCGATCGCGCTAATTCACGCGAAGTGCGCGACTACGCGCTCGATCGGATGCGCGACCTCGGCTTTATCAGCCGGGAACGGTGCGCCGCTGCACGAGCGGAACAGATCGCCATCGGGAGCCGGCAAAACGCGCAGGGACAAACGTACGCGGTCGATTACATCCGGCAGCAGGTGATCGCGGCCGTAGGATGGGACCGCGCGATGAATGAAGGCTTTCGCATTCACACGACCATCGATGTCGATCTCCAGAAGGCAGCGGAGGATTCTGTCCGTGCTCATCTCGAATCGGTTGAGCAGCGTCCTGAATATAATCACGAGACTTACTCCACTTACGCGGCTTCCTTTCGTAAGGCGAAGGCAAACGGTAAAATGTCTGATCAGCCTGCGCCCGAATATTTGCAAGGCGCCGTCATTGGCCTCGACAACGCGAGTGGGGACATTCTCGTGCTGGTAGGCGGACGCGATTTCGAGCACAACCAGTACAACCGTGCGCTGCAAGCCCGCCGCCCCGCCGGAACTGCAATGTCGCCGTTTGTTTACGCGGCCGCTTTCGAGAAAGGAATGTACCCCGGATCGCTGGTTGAGGATTCGCCTCTGGATAATCGCGCGGTGATGATCGGTGGCACTACGGGAATTCTTGGCGAATGGGGTCCAGAAAGCGCTGATAATCGCTATGAAGGCGCGATGACAGCGAGGCAGGCACTGACCAAATCCAAAAATGGCGCAACGATCCGCCTGGGAATGGACGCGGGAGTCGACACAGTGTTGCAGCTTTGCTCCGCGGCGGGCATCCGTTCGCCGCTTCGCCCCTACCCGGCCACATTTCTGGGCAGCAGCGAGATCACTCTAGCCGAGCTGGCACTCGCGTACACGATTTTCCCAAACGGCGGCTGGCGCCCAAACACACCGCACATTTTGGATCGCATCGAAGAAAAGGAAGGGACGCTCGTTTGGGACGGAAAGCGGCAGACCATCAGGAAGATAGTCACCAAACCTGAGACCGCGTTCGAAGTACATTCCTGTCTTGTAGACGCGCTCCAATCAGGGACAGGAAGAGCTGCTTTGACGCAATTCGGTCTGAAGAAAATGCCCGCAGCAGGAAAGACCGGGACCGCTTACGATTTCACTGATGCGCTGTTTGCTGGATACGATTCGAATTTTACCTGCGCGGTTTGGGCAGGTTTCGACAAGCCGCAAAAGATTTACCGGGGCGCGTTCGGGCGGGAACTCGCGTTGCCGATTTGGGTCGATATCATGAACGCAGCCGCCGACAGTTATCCACCGCAAGAGATTAAGCAGCCGGCAAATCTGAGGCAGATTGAGATTTGCTCGAGGTCCGGCTTGCTTGCGACCGACAAATGTTACGAGACTGCAAGCACGGCGACGGGCGACAGCGCTCAGCGGCGCACGACCTACACGGAAATTGCAACACCATCGCAAGCGCCCACTGAACCTTGCAACGTCCATGGCGAACCGCGCGCACGCCTCGCTCGTGAATTTGGCTCCGACGACTTACCGCGGGCTGCGCTCGCTGTGGACCTGAGTCAGGTCACGCCGATTGTGATCAAAAGTTCTACATTGCTGGCTGACAGAGATCCGTACAATTCTCTTAAGCCGACGCTTAAGCCGGAGCCGGCACCGCAGGCGGCAACGGAAACAGCCGATGATCAGAAGACTGATGAGGCAAGCGTCGCGACTGAAGCAAAAACGGCGAGTAACACCACAAACGGGAGCCTACCGAGCACTCAAACGTCAGAGTCCACTTCAGAGATTAGGAAAGCGATTCCGGTTGAACCGATCAGGAAAGCGATCCCGGTCACACCGCAGGAGAAGGAACCGGTGGAGATCCGGCGGGCGATACCAGTCAAACCACCCGATCAAGAGAAGGATGAGACGCTTCTGAGAACAGCGGTACCGCCGCGCAATCCGGATGAATAACTGCTCAGGCCGCTGATCCGGTAAGCAATGTCGTCGCAAACCGCGCAGGATTTTCGCCTCACTGTTCTCAACCCGCTCGGTCGCGATCGCCAGCAGCAATTTCAGAATCTCCCCGGTCCAGGCGAGGGCCCGCATCCGCCGATCAATTTCCATGCTTTTGCTGCGTGCAGTCTGGGAGCTTTTCATTTCAATCCGCGGCAGGCCATCGTGGAAGGCACACCAGTCCTCCTGCTTTTGCGCAGCGATTTTCGCGCGTCAGAGCGCGCGTTGAGCGATCTAAAAAAGCAAGGCCGCACCGTCGCCGTTTCGCTCAAGGAGACTGGTCTCCACCAGATTGCACAACAATTGTGTAACCGCGCTAAGTTAGCGCGCTTCATGAAAATTGTGGCAGAAGCCGATGGATGCATCGCCACGACACCGGAAGCCGCGGAAATTTATCAGCGTGTCCGCTCCAAACGCGACCCTGCGACAATTGCCTTCATCCCGACTCCCTATCCGGTCGAAGATCAGCGATGGAACTTTTTCCTGTCGCCAACCGAACAATCGGGAATTTTCGTTGGCACACGCGAATGGGACGTGCCAACGCGGAATCATCTCACGGCGCTTCTGGTGGCACGCCAGCTTTGTGAAGCAACCGGCGAACCGGTCACGGTAGTTAACCTGGATGGACATAAGGGGCACCAATTGCTCAGCAACTTAAGATTTCCAGAGGGAAAACTCCGGTTGATCGAAAAATGGAAGTCATACCCGGATTATCTGCGCGATGTGGCGCGGCATAAAATCATTCTCCAACTCGACCGAAGCCATGTGCCGGGCCAAGTAGCGGGCGACGCTCTGCTCTGCCGAATCCCCTGCGTCGGCGGCGACGGTGCAATTGAAAGAATCGCCTTTGCGAAAACTTGCGGCGAAGGCCGGGCAATTACCGAGATCGCTTCGATGGCACTCGACCTGTTGAACAATGCCGATTTGCGCACCGCGATCGTAAGCGAATCTCAACAGCGCGCACTGGAGCAGCTCTCATTTCAGGCGGTGCGTTCGCAGTTGGCAAAGTTTTTCGCGCAATTCGCTGAAGGCCAGCGCTAACCCAAAAGACCTTCTGGCGCCGGGGCGCATCAGGCCAAAAGGTCGTAGCGAGCGAGGTTCGCGCGCGCAAGGTCATAAGCGAGGCGCGCGCGCTCCCCAACCAAATCAAAAGAGAATTTCGAAGAGCTTAATGCCGTTCCATTTTCCGGGGTGGTTCGGGTCGAACGACGTGCTCTCCACCCAGGTGCCGTAACGAGGCGGCGCCCAAGGGTTGAGCATCTGGAGCGGATTACGCCCGTCGCTAAATCCTCGCGGGACAACTCCGGTGACCTCGGGACGTTTTAAGAGAGGAGGCGGCGTCTCCATCGCTCGCACCGGTTTTTGCGGACCGATTGGGGCTCTGAATTCTTGTGCCAACGCGGTAGTAACCAGCGCGGCCAGGATTGCGACGATGAATGTTTTCATGTTTTTCCTTTCGTTCCAGGCGTGCAAATTCTTGCCCGCACCACACCCTTGCCCACATTATATACTTTGATGGACTACCTTGAAAAGGCCGGACGCGTCCTGGACATAGAAATTTTTGAGCTCAAGCGGCTTCGAGAGCGTCTGGACGAAAATTTCTCACGCGCGGTAGAGCTGATCAGGGAAACTGTGGACGCGCGCGGCAAAGTTGTTGTCGTCGGCGTCGGAAAATCCGGACACATCGGCGCAAAGATCGCAGCCACTCTCACCAGCACCGGTTCGCCCGCGGTGGTGCTCGATTCTTCAAACGCGTTGCACGGCGATCTTGGCATGATCGCGGACGGAGATGTGGTACTCGCCCTGAGCGCGAGCGGTGAGACGGAAGAAATTGTCCGGATTCTGCCGGCCATTGCCCGGTTCCAAGTGAAGATCATCGCCATGTGCGGCGATCCGAAATCGGTCCTCGCGCAAAATGCCCATCTCTGTCTCGACGTGAACATCGAACAGGAAGCCTGCCCGTTGAACCTTGCACCGACTTCCAGCACAACGGTAATGCTGGCGTTGGGCGATGCGCTGGCAATGGTGTTGTTGGAGGCACGCGGCTTTAACAAGGAAGACTTCGCGAAGTTTCATCCCGGCGGAATGATCGGCCGCAGCGTGCTGATGCGCGTGCATCAAATCATGCGACCGCGCGAAGCGATGGCGATTGTTTCTACCGATGCTCCTATCCGCAACGTGTTAAAAGCAATGACAGGCGTACGCGCCGGGGCTGCGGTTGTCACCGACGAAGATCAACAACTACTGGGAATCTTTACTCACGGCGATTTCGTGCGCCATTTTCAATCTGATTCGAAGATCGGCGAACGACTCGTGGCAGATCTGATGACATTAAACCCGGTCACCGTGCATAAAGACAAACTCGCAGTCGAAGTTTTGAATCTGCTGGAGCGCCATCGCATCGATGATCTTGTCGTGATCGATGACGATAACGTGCCGGTAGGAATTGTGGATTCACAGGATTTAACGCGGTTGAAGTTATTGTAGGGCGCACGGCAGGCGATGCGCCTGCCCTACAATTGCAAAATTGCCGAGCGCGTGTACACTCCGCGCTCCCCCGCTTCAACGCTTTAACGATTCAACATTTTCGATGCCTGCCGCCAACGATCTTCGCAGAGGAATGGCGATCAAATACAACGGCAATCCTGCCATCGTATTGGAAGTGCACCATCGCACACCAGGCAATTTGCGCGCGTTCGTCCAGGCAATCATCCGATACATCAATACCGGCAAGAGCGCGGATGTCCGTTTCGGTTCGACCGACAAAGTGGAGCTGGTCGAGATCGAGCGAAAACAGCTCGAGTTCAGTTATAAGGATCGCAACGGATATCATTTCATGGATCCCGAGACCTATGACACGGTCACTCTGCAGGAAAACCTGATCGGCGACGCTAAAGACTACGTGGTGGAAAATCTGTCCGTGCAGGTTCTCTACGCAGAAGGCAAACCGGTGCAGGTTGAATTGCCTGCGTCGGTGAATTTGAAGGTCGTCGAATCTGCGGAAGGCGTTCGCGGTGACACGGCCAGCAACGTCACCAAGCCGGCGAAGCTGGAGACCGGCAAAACCATCAACGTCCCGCTTTTCATCAAGGAAGGCGAAACAATCAAGATCGACACCCGCACAGGCGCCTACCTGGGGCGCGCGTGATCGCGAGTTGCTGGGGAGCACAGGCTGCCAGCCTGTCCATCTCGGCAGCTTGCCGAGATGCATCGTGCAAGCCGCGAATAACCTTTGAGTGCATGTTTCCGGCAAGCTGCCGCAAACTACAGGCTGGCAGCCTGTGCTCCCCAGACACGTTAAATTTCGCTTTTCCAAATTCGTTGCAATCCGCGTAATCTGCGGACCAGTCTGAGAACGAGAAACCGAAGATCGAGAAACAACCGCGGGCGGCGTAAATCCGAACGCGGCAGAAAAGTTGTCCGAAGCGTTGCGCGCGTAAGACCAAGAAGCTTCACCGCCGCGACCGAGACTCTCACCGTGCCTACACGATGGGTGAAATTTGTGTTCGCGATTTTCCTGCTGCCGATCTGTGCAATTCTTAGTCAGACATTTTTCACTGCTTTTGCGCGCGCGACCGCGACGCAACGGCTCTGGGCAGGCGAAGAATTCTGGTTCTTTTCACTAGGCGCAGTTCTTTGGCTAATTGCGTTCTTCGGTCTTCCGCGCCCGCTCGTGATTTATGTTTTTGGACACGAGCTTACGCATGCCCTTTGGGTTTGGCTCATGGGCGGACGCGTCAGCCGGTTTCGTGTTAGCCGCGACGGTGGACATGTCGTCACGAGCAAGGCGAACTTTTGGATCGCGCTGGCGCCTTATTTTTTCCCGATCTACAGCATTCTGGCGATCGCCATTTATGGAGTGCTTAGTCTATTTCTAAACGTGCAACCGTATGGACGATTGCTGTACGCCGTGATCGGCGCAACCTGGACATTCCATTTCACATTTACCTGCTGGATGATTCCAAAAAATCAGACTGACCTGAGCGATCAAGGCACATTTTTCTCGCTCGTGGTGATCTATTTGATGAACCTAGTTCTGCTCAGCGTGATGCTGTTTCTCGCATCACCAGATATCACGTTTGCCAGTTTCGGCGCCGATCTGGTGACGAATTTTGGCAAGTTCACGCAGTGGACGCTTCAACTTTTGCACGATCTCATAGCGCATAACTTGTAGCCGTCGCCCTGTGGGCGACGCTTTCCGCGCGAATCATTCACACCCGGTGCGGTTCGCACAACGAAGCGGCTACAGATTCGTGATCAGCGCGAAAGGGGAAATTGATAATGCGTCGGCGAGTTTCACGTTTCGATTGCGCAGAGGAACAGGGCGACACGTGAAAAGATCGTGCGCACCCTTCAGCGAAAAGGTTTCAGGAAATTCAATTGTCGTCTCCTGCCATCGTCCACCTATCGGCGGAAAACCAACGCGCGAAGACAGCCGCGGCGCGATCACAACAATCCATTTGTCCGCCAGGTGCCGAGCGAAACTGAAGCAACATTCCGCAAAGCTTCCACTCGCGCAGAGCGGTTGATACTCTCCGCGGTGGAAAAGATGAGGGTACTGGCGACGAAATCGCAGCAGTCGCTGGGTCAGAAACAATTTGATTCGGCCATCGGGCCAGGTTTGCATCAATTCTCCGGGAGTCGCCGTTGCCAATGTATCGAGCATTTCCCGCCGCCGGTTGTAATCGACGGGGCGGCGATTGTCCGGATCGACCAGGCTGTAGTCCCAAATCTCGTTGCCCTGATAAATGTCGGGTACGCCGGGCGATGTCAGTTTAAGCAATGTTTGAGTAAGCGAATTGATGGCGCCGAGACGCGCAATCTCCTTCGCAACCGGAAGGAAAGCTGGAATGAACTTGTTTCGCGGCGAGGGGTCCAAAATCTTTGCGACAAAATCCCGCATCGCCGCGTCCCAGTCCTCGTTTGGCTGGATCCAGCTCGTATTGATCTTCGCTTCATGGAGCGCCTTGGCCATATAGCCTTGGATCCGCGCGGCGAAGTCCGGCGTCGCCATAAGCTCCGGTTCGCCATTTCCCTGGATTGGCCACGTGCCCAACAGAGTTTGATAAAGCAAATACTCTTCATTCGCGTCGGGCGCTTCCAAGTCATTGATCGTTTGTTTCCAGCGGCGATTCACCACCTGCCAGCGTTGCAACGAATGTCGCCAAACCTCGGGAACCTCGGAAATCGCCACGATTCGCGCACGCACATCTTCGCTGCGTTTCGTGTCGTGCGTCGAGGTGCCCAGCAAGGTGGCTGGCCAATTGCGTTGCCGATCGAGATTCCGCTCGTGAAACGCCTCGATGCCGAGTCCAAACTGTTGCGGCTCGCCGCCTACTTCGTTTAGCGCTATGAGCCGGTTGTAAATGTAAAACACCGTGTCCTCCAGCCCCTTCGCCATCACGGGTCCCGTAGTTTGTTGAAACTTCAAAACGAAATGCGTGTGCGCCGCGCATCCCGCGGCATCGAGATTTGGTTGGAAACGAAACAGCAGCACGTCCTGCAAATAATTGAAGATCGATTCGTCCATGGCCGGGTTTCGGCGTTTGGCTCCGCTGATCGCGCGCTCCACGATTTGGAGATCTTCTTCGCTCACCAGGTGACCCGGCGCCAGATAGGTTCGATAAACAGGAAAGCAGGCGATGGTCTCGCGCACGGCACGCGAGAGTGCCTCGAGCGTGAAATCTCGATACCAGCGATTTCGCTCTGAAAGACGATCGAGCATGTTGCCCAGAACATCGACGTCGTTCCCCATCGCGAGTTTCATCACCTGCAGTTTTTTCGCATAGAGCAGATGTCCAAAAGGAACCGAGTGACTAATGAAACGATGGAACGTCTTAGTGATCGCCGCCTCGGCCGACGAATCGACCAGCAACTGCGTCACTTGATTCGTAAAATCGTAGCCCGTCGTGCCATCCACGCGCCAGTCTTTGCGCAACGTCTCCGAGCCGGTGAGAATTTTTTCTGCCACCATGTAAATGGCGCGCCCATCGTTGGGCAGCCCGATCCCAAGCGCCTTCGCGCAACGCTGCTGAAGTTTTTCGAAATACTCTCCGGGCAGGTAAAGACCATCGGGGTGATCGATTCGCAGGCCTGTTACTGCGCCATTGCTCACTAAATCCAGAAGAAGCCGGTGAACGGCGTCGAAGACCTTTGGCAATTCGACCCGAATCGCCGCCAACTCATTTACGTCGAAAAAACGGCGGTAATTGATCTCTTCAGCCGCGACGCGCCAGGACGCCAGCCGATACGATTGCGCGTTGAGCAATTCATCCAGGATGTCAAAGCTACGTGCGTCGCCCGGCTTTCCGTTGATTTGTGCCAAGGCTTTTTCGAGCGCCTGTTGCACCTGCGGCGCTTCGGCACAAAGTCGCTCCAAGCGTCGCTTGATGATCTCTTTCTCTCGAATGCGCTCTGTGATCCGTTTTGGATCAGCTTCCGTGCGCTTCGGCAAATATTCGAGCGCGGTCAGAATGCTTTGTAATTCCGCATAAAAATCTTCCTTGTGTCCGGCGAGATTTTTTAAAGCAATTTCGAGAACGTAACGATACGTTCCCGGGGCGATCGGGAGTCTGCGCTCGCCATAGAACAGAAAGAACATTCCTTCTTCGAGGCGCACCTGCAACTCGCCGCGCTCGAGGACGCGGCCGTATTGGTCGCTCAGGATTGGCAGAAGAACTTTGTCGCGCAGATCAAATTTCCGCGGCTCCCAGTCGATGTCGAAATAGGGCGCATACCTGGAGCTGCGGCCGTTTTCCAGCACATCCATCCACCACTGATTCCGCGAGTCCGCGATGCCGACATGGTTCGGTACAAAATCCAGTACCTGGCCCATTGAGTGCGCATGCAGTTCCGAGATCCACGCGTCATAATCGGCGCGCGAGCCGATGGCGGCGTTCAGCTTGTTGTGATCGGTAATATCGTAACCATGCAGAGTGTCCGGGCTCGCCTGAAAATATGGCGATGCATACACGTCACTAACCCCCAGCGCGTGGAAATACGGTACGATCTCGCGCGCCTGAGAGAAAGTGAACCAGCGATTGAATTGCAACCGGTAGGTGCAAGTTGGAATGCGCGGATGCTCCTTTTTCACGGCAGGAAGAAACGTCCAACGCCCAACGTCCAACGTCCAACACCGAAATTCAGAGTCTGACTTTGAGATTGAGGGTTCGCTGAGCGTTCGGCGTTGTCTTACATTTTCTCCGGCACTTTGATCCCGAGAAGGCCGAGCCCCTGTTTCAAGACTCGAGCGGTCAAATCGCACAAGGCAAGGCGCGAACTGCGCGCCGGTTCCTCCGATTTCAGCACGGGGCAGGCTTCGTAGAATGTGTGGAAGCTGTTCGCCAGCTCGAACAGGTAATTTGCCAAAATGTTCGGACGAAAGTCGTTCAAAACCTGCGGAACGATCTCGGCGAACTGACACAGACGTTTGGCGAGATTCAGTTCTGCGGGATCGGCGAGCGTCAGGCTTGTAGCCACGGGCCTGTGGCCCGTCGCCTCAACGCCCCACAAGGGCGTGGCTACAGCGGATTCGCCTGCTTTGCGAAAAATCGAACGAATCCGGACGTACGCGTTCTGCAAGTACGGCGCAGTGTTCCCCTGTAGGGACAGCATCTTGTCCCATGAAAAAATGTAATCTGTCATTCGATATTGCGAGAGATCCGCATATTTCACCGCCCCGACCCCGATCTTATCCGCAATGTCGGTTTTTTCGTCCTCGCTGAGGTCCGGATTTTTTTCATCGATGATTTTGCGGGCGCGCTTGCAGGCTTCTTCGAGAAGATCACGCAACGGGACGTTCTCGCCGGAGCGCGTCTTCATGAGTTTCCGGTCGTCGCCGAGAATGCTGCCAAAGGTGATGTGTCGCAGATCCACCGTGTAACCTTCGCGTCGCGCGATATCGAAAATTTGTTTGAAATGCAAAATCTGCGGTGCGCCTACGACGTACCAAATCGCGTCCGCTTTCAAATCGGCGATCCGATAATCAATTGTGGCGAGATCGGTAGTGGCATAATTGAAGCCGCCGTCCCGTTTTCGGATGATCAGAGGTTTATCGGCCAGTTCAGGATTGTCTCGAAAGAAAACTACCACCGCACCCTCGCTGATCTCGCCGACACGGGATTTCAACAGTCGTTCGACCACACCGGCAAGCCGATCGTGGTAAAAACTTTCGCCGCATTGAAGGTCGTAATGAACATCAAGCAATTTGTAAACGCGCTCGAAATCCTGCATTGAGAAGCCAACGCATTCGTTCCAGATATCGAGATTTTCCCGGTCACCGGCCTGGAGCTTTATCAACTCCTGGCGGCATGCTTCGCGAACTTCGGCATCCTTTGTTGCTCGCTCGTTTGTCTCCTTGTAAATGCGAACAATCTCCGCCAGCGGATTACGCTGGAGCGCTTGTCGATCCAGCAAATTTTTCCAGCCGTAAATCACCATCCCGAACTGCGTGCCCCAATCACCAAGATGATTATCGCGGATGACTTCGTGCCCGAGAAACTGCGCGATGCGGGCCAGAGCGTCCCCGAGCACGGTGCTGCGGATATGACCGACATGCATCGGTTTAGCCACATTCGGTGAGCCAAAATCAATCACAATGCGGCGTGGCGATTTAACCTCAGCAACACCAAGTCGCTGATCCCGCAACAGCTCCATTGTCTTTTCAGCGACTGCGCCGGGACGCAGTGTGAAGTTGATGAAACCTGCGCCTGCGACTGCCGGCGATTCGCAAAGATCGCCAGCCTCAATCTGCGCGACAATTTTCTCCGCGAGGACCCGCGGATTTTCGCCGCGCTGCTTTCCCAGCACGAGAGCGGCGTTAGTCTGATAATCGCCGAACCGCGGATCGCTTGCCGGCGTCAGCTCGCCGGTGTCCGGCAAACCGGCGGCGCGGAGCGCGTCGGAAAGTTTCTCTACGAGAAGTGATTGAAATGTCTGCATTGTTAGTCCGCCACTGCCTTGTTGTAGCCGCCTCGCTGTGCGAGGCGCGGCGCTGAGGTTTTCTTGCGCCCGCGCGCCACGTCGCCCACAGGTCGACGGTTACAGTTACGAGCGATCGCGAAAGATCGACAAAATTTCCTCCGCGGATTTCGCGGTGGCCAGACTCTCGCGCACGGACCGGTCGTTAAGGAACTTTGCAATGGAAGCAAGCGTACGCAGATGCGTCTGAAATTGATTTTTCGGCACGATGAAAAGGACGACGAATTTTACCGGAGCATTATCGAGCGCATCAAACTCAATACCGTTGGTGGATCTTCCGAAAGCGGCAACGACCTCATCGAGCCGGTCCGAAGAACAATGTGGAATGGCGATCCCGAATCCGATTCCGGTGCTCATAGTTTCCTCGCGCTGTCGAAGCGCGGTAAGAATAGGATCGCGATCTGCGGGTTTTATTTTGCCAAGTCGAACGAGCAAATCGATCAACTCGACGATGGCCGCCCAGCGTTCCGTTGCTTTCATCTCTGGGATGATTTGCTCGGCAGAAAGTAAATTAGCCAAGGACATGCGGATTCCCGGTGCGGGAGGCCAAGCTTAGCGGGGGCGTCTGGGTTGACAAGCGTGTTTTAGGGGAGCGCGGACATGTTGCCGCTCTGTCCGGCATTTGGCCGGACAGCGTCTGCGGAAAGTACATCCGACTCACAGGCTTGGATTCGCAACATCATCCGAATCGTGTTCATGGGAGCCGACGGCAACATGCCGGCGGCAGCGGGCAGAATGCCCGCGCTCTCTACTCATTTTCCTCGCGAATCTTATGGTCCAACCGCCGCGACAACAGCCAACGCACGCCGAACATATCGACTGTCGCGCGAAAAGCGCGATTACCCAGACCGTATTTGCTTTGGCCGAAACGACGGGGCCGATGGTTCACTGGAATCTCCACAAGCCGGTAGCCGGCGCCTTTGACCAGCGCGGGAATGAAACGGTGCATTCCCTTGAATGGAATAAGGGCGCTGACACATTCCCGCCGCATCGCCTTGAGGGTGCAACCAGTGTCGCGTACGCCGTCCTTTGTGAAACGGCTGCGAACCGCATTCGCAATCCGACTCGTCAACCGCTTCACGCGCGTGTCTCTACGGTGCGCCCGATAGCCGCAGACGAGATCGGCGCCGCGCATAATTTCAGCAAGAAGCTTTGGAATATCAGCCGGATCATTTTGCAAATCGCCGTCGATAAGAATCGCAGTTGCGCCCCGCGCTGCTTTTAGACCGGCGTAAATCGCGGCGCTTTGCCCGGTATTTTTCTCGAAACGAATTATGCGCACGTTCGTCTTTGGTTCAATACGCTCCACGGTGCGATCGATCGATCCGTCGTCGACAAAGATAGTTTCGTAATCGAGGTCCTTCAGCGCTGC
>Ga0193713_1000160_pt1 | contig 21656 bp, 21 predicted proteins | sample H3a2metaG_FD_143054 | JGI IMG/M metagenome (GOLD analysis project Ga0193713, IMG submission 143054) | Soil microbial communities from a riparian zone of the East river system, Colorado, United States - H3a2 | ecosystem: Environmental > Terrestrial > Soil > Riparian zone | place: USA: East River... | reverse complement strand
AAGCCCGATCCCAACCGCCACCCCCACCTTATAACAAAGCAATGAAATGAATTTCATTTTTAACTTGAATGCCTTCTCATGGAAGTCGATGAAGCCAACTCCGAAAGGATTCGCGAGCAGGCTGGCCCCTTGGCGAAATAGGTTGACTCATTCACTCCCGCTCTTTCGACCTTCGGCTTTCCCATCTATGTCGCACTGCTTTCCGCTGGCTCCATTTCGGCGTGTTTGCCACGACACCGTGCCGTGGCTTATCTCTTTCTCCTTAAAAAGACTCGACGCGCCCGAAGATACCAACGTTATGATTTGCTCTGCTTTGTGGCACCGGATACGACAGCCCCGCTACGTCGTGCCCCGCGTGTGGCACACCGCCGGGGCGGTGGTGACCCGTCGTGTCGGAGTGTTTGCCATGGCATGATTGTACATCGCTCGTGTCGGGGCTCTACTCAACCTGCTTGCGGTATTGGCAGTGGGAGCCCTAGCGGCTTCGAACGGCCATCCTTTCGTGGCAGCGATCTTGGTACTGCTAGCAGTGCCCGTCAGCATCGGACACTTTGTCGCTTTCGGTCTGATAATCGAATACGCGCAGACAGAGTAGACGTGCCATGCCAGGCAAGATAGACGTGCCATGCCAGGCAAGAAGATAGATTTTGACACGGTTCGAGAGATCGCTCTGGCGCTACCGGAGGTCGAAGAAAGCACGATTCACGGCGCTCCTTCGTTGAGGGTGCGAGGGAGGCTCTTGACCTGTCCGGCTCTCCATACATCCGCCGAGCCGAACACGCTTGCGGTTCGAATCGATTTCGATCAGCGCGCTGAGTTGGTGGCGGCAAAGCCGAGCGTCTACTACGTAACAGATCATTACGTGAACTCTACAACCGTGCTTGTGCGATTGTCGCGGATCGACCGGAACTCGTTAAGGGATTTGCTGGGAACGGCATGGCGTTTCGTGAGTTCAAAGATGAAGGCGAGCGGACGAAGCATCCGCACCAGCGTCGAGTCACGACAGAATGACACGCACAATTAAGTCCAACCTATAGCTCGAACCAGCTCCGAAGGCTTTCGCCGGCAGGCGCGTTGGCCGGTGTACCAAGAAGGTTGGGGGATAACGGATGATAGTTGACAGTACAGCAGCAAAGCTCGCTTTCGCCAACGATTGCCGAGCTTGATCCGGTTAAGGCACAGCGTATCAGGACCTATGAAGATAAAAGGCATTGCCTTCGTTTCTTGCGCCGTGAGTGACATGGGCCGTGCGCGCGCCTTCTACGAAGGCGTGCTGGGCCTGAAGCCAAATGCTCCCATGAGTCCGAGTCCCTATTGCATCGAATACGACGCCGAGGCCGGAACAATTGCGATCGAAAGTAACCCAGACTGGCCGGTTTCTCCGGATGGGATGTCAGCGACTTTTGAAGTTGAGGATTTTCACGCCGCGATCAGGCATCTACGCGATCATGATGTGACCTTCTTCCTTGGTCCATGTGAAACGAAGGTTTGCAATTGGGCGGTGTTTCGCGATCCCGACGGAAACCGACTGGTTATCCACAAGCGAAAGTGAATTGTAGCCCACTGCCTTACCAATGGCTTCGGCTATCTCTGAAAGCTTTCGCTAGCGAGCCCGCTGAGTCGCGGGCAAGCGATGGCTGATCCTACGTCCCGTTAGATGGCTCGCACGTCAGTCCGCTCCAAGCTTCTCACGATCTTCGGCGGGCTTTTCCTTCTTATCGTAACTGTTGTCGTTGCACTCGTTTGGATTTACGAGTCGCAAGAGCGCACTTATTACAGACCACACACGAACATCTTGCCATCAGGAGCGCGCGTCGTGGTTGCCCGTGATTTCCGCGCCGCGCCGGCAGATCAGGTGATCAGAAAGGGCGAGAGAGACTTCGAGTGGCCGGGCTCTGCACCGGCAGGCGATATTCTCGCGGTAAAGGGCGCGCAAGCCCTCGTGAAACGTGATCCCGCTTGGGACGAAGATTCGTGTTATCCGGAGCGCCCGGTAGGGATTCAGCTTGCCTCCGGCGAGTCCGTTGCAGTGTCGCGCAACATTTTGCACCGCCGCCGATGAGACGGATCAATCGGGAAGTTTTCCGCGCAAGACAGTGAGCGAATACGGCGGCAGGTCGTAAAATAAAGATGCTTCCCGGGTAAAGTGTGCCGGCGGCAGGTTTCGAATGGGATAGCCATTTGGCCCGTCATCGTGCCATGCATACTGCTCCCGCGAGAACCGGATTACATCCACGCTGCCGGCGAAGCTTACCTGCGCTCGCGTGCTTGACAGGCTAAACTGCACGCTAAGCCGTGCTGTGCGGTTGGGATGTTTGTTAATCGCTAACAAGGCCCACTGTTTATCTGGCCGTCGCACTGCATAGACGCTGACAGCAGATGACGAACTCGCCTTGGTTTGCTTAACGTTTACGGGAAATATTTCGTGCGGCTCATCAATCGGTTGCATCCATTCCTTTGTGATGAGCCGGGCGGCATGGTAACCCGAAAGGCGATTCAGTTCGTCACTGTTTGGCTTCATCTGAACCATCATCAGGTTGCCCCAGGAACATTTGAGCTCGTCTTCGAGATAATTTGGTTCGTATCCGTATAGGTACGGCTTGGAGCCGCCGAGTGTTAGAAATGTTCCCACTGTGTCCGCATTGAAGACCGCGCCTTCGATGTCCACCTCGTGGCGTCCCGCAAAAACCGAATAGCCGTATTCTGTCATTAGCCATGGAATTGCTGTGGGAACGCCATCCGCTCGAAGGCTGGTAATCATTTCACCCAGACGCTTTGGGGTTTGCAGCAGCTGCGGTGCCGCGTCGGCGCAAACATTGTCGAACGGGTAGAACTCAAACGAGAAAAAATCGAAGGGGCATCCCGCCGCGTGCATGTAATTCAGAAACCGGTTCATCCAGGAGCGATTGCCCGATGCATCAGGCCACGTGAGAAGGTGGTCCTCAAAATTCTGCAGACTTGGTCCTCCGAGTTTCAAACGCGGATTCAGCGCAGCCAGCCTACGAGCAACTCCGGTGTAAAGCGCGGCATAATCTTCCGGTGAAGCCCATTGACCGTCGGGTTCTTCGCCTAGCTCGACGGCCTCAAGAGGATATTGTCGTCTTAACAGGTAGCTGATCTCAGCCGCTGCGTTGTCCGGGGTGTCGTACAAAACGCCGACAGGCATAAGGACGGGCAAGCCGTTCGTCAGCGCGCTGCGCAAGATGAAATCGAGTCCCGGTTGCTCGATTTTGTAATCAATGTCCTCGGCTCGGTGCCACGGATCGGTTGATGATACATAAATCACTGTCTGCGAATACCGATCAGCCGCATGACGGATGTGATCGTGAAACCGATTTCGGCTATCGATACTCCCGAGCTCAATCTCGCGAATCGCAAATCCGATTCGATCGCGAATGTCATCCGACATCTGCGCACTTGCTTGGGAACTCCGGCTCATTACGACGCGGACGAAGCGAACCGGAAGTGCTTTTGCACACAGCCGAACAGATTCGTCGCCGCCCGATCCGCGGTTCAGTTCACCGTTTGGAAAAGGACGCCACTCATCTTTCCGATCGGCGTGCAAATGCATCGGATCAGCGCCGCTCCAATATTCGACTCTGTATTGCTGCGCGTATGGCGTCCCCCAGTGTATCCGAATGGCGTTCACCGGTCTCGCGGCGCCCAGATCGATTACCACCCATTGCGGATGCGCATCATCGGCTTCGCCTGTGAAGTGGGAATCGAGATACGGATTGCTTTTCCAAAACGATTCTTCGTTGCCGTCGGTGATGCGTGAGTAACCGTCATCGTTAGCCTGGTCGATCGTGTTTCCTCGTCGCGGCAAACGGTAGCCGTAGGAAAGATTAATCGGCTCGGCGAGTGAATCGTCCGAGATCCAGTATCCGCACTGATGAACGGGATTGCTCCACGTGCCTCGCGGGTTCCAATGCCAGACTTCGCCGGCCAATTCAGTCCGCAGTCGATACGTCAGTGGCCCGAACCCGGCTGATCGCATCTCGGCGATGTTCTTGTCCGTAAACATCCGAGCACATTCGTCCCGCTCGTGACCATCAACGCCGGCGCCTAACGCCTTGGTTGGCACACACTGGTTTACTGGGCGATCCGCAATGACGACGGCAGAGACCGCAAAGGGCTTTTCATCGGCACGCACGTCTGTTCGTGACGCCAATTGGGCAATACCTATCGCCGCAGACGAAAGCGATGCGAGGACGCATCGCACTCCTAAAGCACTCCGTGCGAAATTCATCGAGCGATCAATCTCGTTTGGCGAAAGCTTTCGGAGTGCGATGCGTCCTCGCGTCGCTTTTCACTGCTACCGCTGCGCTTTCTCCAATTGCTTCCTGACCTGGTCTTTCTCGTGGCGAACGTCCTTCAAGTGACTCTGGAGAAGCGGCAACTGCGATGCTTGCGGATTCGGAGAGTGGCGAAGAGTCTTGTTGTTCTTACCTCCGAAGTACGCTGGTCCCGGTTTCTTCGCCTCACCAATCCGGAGAAGTAAGTCGTCTTCTTGCCTCTGCAGTTCCTCGTAGCGGCTTTGGAGCGCGCGAAGCTCGTTCTGTCGAGTTTGTTGTTCTGCTCGATATTGATTTGCCTTTTGGGTCGCTTCTGCTTCCCGCCGCGAGGCTTCTGCTTGCTGCTTTCGGACCTGATCGAATCCGGCACTTTGCTGCGCCGAGTAATCGGCGGCTCTCCGAGGATCATAGCCGAAGCGCTCCTGAACGTCCTTAGGAAGCTCGGTGAAATAAACTTTGGAGATGCCAGCTTTATTGGTTAGCACGATGCCGTCCGGTTCGACCCTGCTCACTGTGGCGTTCTTATATTCCTTTCCGCTAACTGTTTTAAAATCGTCAGCTAGCGCGACTGAGATGAATGACAGGATCAGAAAGCTGAGAAGTTTTATCTGCATCCGTTGCTTCGATCACCGGCATTCTGCTGTTAAATATAGTTTTCCAGCAAGGAAAATTGCCCAGATTCATGCGCACACCCTGATCGAGCAGCTCTAGTCGCAGGCGTGCGGCCTGCAAAACCCCACCACGATTGCAGCCGGCACGGCTGCCTCTACAGTTATTGCCTTCGAATCCGCTTCGACTCTGGACACACCATTTTTTGTACCGACCGTGCGAAACCAAATCCGCAGCCATGCAGTTTTTGTCGTGATCACTGCAGCGATTGCATCGAGCTTCGCGCTGCTCGGCTGCGGCCGAGGCGTAGCCGTCCAGCACGTCGATCTGAATGGTCCGACCGAGGTGGTGATTCCTGAACATGGTGCATACACCGGCGCGTTCATGGATTTTGGCGACGCGGAGGACGACGTTACGCTGGAGACAATCGAGGATTTTGAGCAGATGGTCGGCAAGCATCAGGCCATCATTGCGTCGTCCAGTTACTGGGGAGAACAAAATTTTCCCGTGGACAATCTCAATGTCATCTGGCGGCACGGTTCGCTGCCGCTTGTGTTTTGGTCGCCGTGGGACAGGCCCTATGAGGAGGATCATGGGCCGGACAAGTTTGGTTTGACCGAGATTATTTCTGGCAAGTGGGACGCGTACATCGACAAGTGGGGCGACGCCGCACGGAATTTTGGTCATCCAATGATTGTCGTATTCGGCGTCGAAATGAATGGCACCTGGTTCCCGTGGTCAGGAGCCTACTACGGCGGCGGCGAATGGGACAAAGACCAGAACAACTGGAAAGGGCCCGAAACATTTCGCAAAGCATTTCGCCATGTCGTGGATCGCGTCCGGGCGCGCGGCGCTTCAAATATCAAATGGATGTTTCATACGAACAATTATCCCTATCCGTACGAAACATGGAATTGCGCGGCTGCTTACTATCCGGGGTCGGATTACGTCGATTGGCTCGGCCTGAGCGTCTATGGACAGCAGTATAAGGACGAGCCAAACCCGGATATTCCTTCATTGGTGAACTGGCCATACGAGGAAATATCCAGACTCGATCCGCATAAGCCAATCATGATTGCCGAATGGGCGACCGGCGAGTTCCCGCACTCAGCAGAGGGCGGCGGGGTTGGCAAAGCCAAGTGGATTACGCAGGGACTTACGCTGTTTCGCACGCGTTATCCGCGCATCAAGGCGGCGGTTTACTGGCATGAGCGCTGGCAGAACGCCGATGGATCTTACAGCAATTTGCGCGTGAACTCTTCCGTGGAATCGCTCCGAGCGTACCGCGACGGTGTCGCGAATTCTGATTGGCTGGGGGATTTGATCCTTCGAGCGATTCCGAAAAGGTGATTTGTCATGTCTAGAGACAGTGTTGGCCTGAGCGAACTCGAAGGTCGAGCCTCCTCTCATCATCTAACGAGAGCAGAGAGACTGGTCGGATGGAGGGGTGAGCTCCGCGAGTCTCTTCCCAGGCGGACGATCGGAGGGCACTCGTTAGGCGTCGCAGAGCTCCGCCCTCCATCATCGCCTTCCCTGATTCTCCTTCGCTTCCCGCCAAAACTTTTTCCCATTGACGGCATTCGGCGCGAAGATTACCGCATCGTCGGCGAACACCGAGATGGAAGCTTCGCGAAATCCTTTTTCGGCGGCTAGTTTGGCGTAAGCCTTTTCTGCAGCGATGAGTGAACCGACGACTTTTTCAAGATCGACGTCTTCTGCGTGTGCTCCTGCGACAGCTAGCAATGCGATGAACGAGAAAAATTTCGATCGCATAGACAAATTCATTGGTTGGCGGCGTCTTGGAAATAAAGACCGTGAAAAGGTCATGGACAACATCGCCAGCCATGAGAATTGGAAGAGTTGCTTTTCTGAAATCGGTCCCGGTCTGCTGCTTTTTGCCCGGCAATGGACACGATCGGCAGCTGACGCCGAAGACATTGTCCAGGAGGCTTTCGTCAAGTTTTGGCGGCGAAACCATAGGATCAATAATCGCGCGCTGCTTTACGCAACTGTGCGTTCGATCGCTCTCGACTTTATTCGTCGCGACAAACGCCGCGCCCGACGCGAGGCCACTGTTTTTGCCGACGCCGATTCAACCGTCGAGCCGCAGTTTGAATGGGAAGATGAAGCACAATCGGCGCTCGCCGCGGCAGTCAGCTGCTTGCCACACGACCAACGCGAGGTGCTCGTCTTGAAAATCTGGAACGAACTGACCTTTAGCGAGATCGCCGGTGCACTCGGCATTTCTCAAAATACTGCGGCGTCGCGATATCGATACGCTCTGGCTAACCTGAAGAAAAGCTTACAACCCCAATGAACGATTTCCCGGAGCTTGAGAATGAGTTGAAAGCGTTACGGCCAGCGCGGCCTTCGCCCGTACTTTTTGAACGCATCGAGGAAGCGATGATCGAGAATTGTAGGGCGTCCGCCGCGGCGGACGCCGGATGGAGCTGGCGGCGTTTCACAGAAACGCCCTACAGAATTGGTTTTGCTCTCGCTGCCGCGGCCGTTTTGCTTTTGTTCGCGGCAATCAGTGTGGAGCGCCAGCGCCAAGAAGACAAAGAAGTCGCACAAGTTTCACCTGCGTCCGAAACAAAGGCGGTCCTGCCTGCCTTCTCTGGTTCGAGCGTCGACCGATCAATGTCCTCCAACAAATTCGTTCCCGCTGGCGCGACGCAGGTCGTCTATAACACTCGTGACGAGGGGTTGCAGTTTGCTGACGGCTCGAGACAACCGTTGAGGCGTCTTCGTTATCAAATGCAACAGACGTGGCAATGGCGTAACCCCTCCACTGGCGCATCGCTTCGCGTGTCTTACCCCAGCGAGGAAGTCGTCCTCATTCCGGTTTCCGGCCAATGATTAACCAAACAAAAACCATGAAAATAAAACTCATTGCTATCATCGCATGCGTCGGCTTCCTGCCGATTGTGGGATTTACACAGACACCACCCGCGCCGCCACAACCCCCAGCGCCGGGTCATCCGCCAGGGCCGCCAGGTGGCCATGAAAAAGCGCCAAAAGTTCCGGCGATATTTCTCGGCGTAGAAACATCACAGGTGCCAACTGTGGTAAGCGAACAGCTCGGCCTGTCCAAAGGGCTTGGGTTAGTCGTCGAGTACGTTGTGCCCGATAGCCCTGCCGCCGCGGCGGGCATTCAACAGAACGATATTCTCAAAATGCTGAACGACCAGATTCTGATCGAACCGAGTCAATTGCGAAAGCTCCTGCAGACGTTTTCTGACGGTGCGGACGTGACGCTCACGATTTTGCGCAAGGGCCAGGAGCAGAAGGTCACCGTCAAGCTCACAAAAAAGGAAAGACCGCAGCGTCATTCTTGGACGCCCGGGGACAAACACGAAGGGCACTGGGATTTCGATGACACAGGTGATTTCGGCGAGCAGATGCAAGGTTTGAAAGAACAGTTGCAGGAGCAACTCGGTGCACAACGCGGCATGATCCGTGGGGCAGTGATGAAAGCTCACGAGGCGGCAAGACGCGCGCGGGAAGATGCCCGCCGCGCCGCGCACGAAATTCGCATTCTCAGTCAAGATCATGGCGCGCTCAAAGCCACCAGGATCGACCTCGGCAACGCGCAAATCGTTTTCTCCGATGATAAAGGCGAGATGAAGGTGGAAAACGTGGATGGCAAAAAATTACTGACCGCGAAAGATCCGCAGGGAAAACTGCTCTTTAGCGGACCGGTCGAGACGAAAGAGGATCGGGATAAAATGCCCGCGGATGTTCGTGAGCGTTATGAAAAATTGCAGCAAAATGATTTACCCGAGGTCGCGCCTGGAGCAGATGCCGACGAAGAGAATGAGGACGATGCCGACGAGGATGACGACGCAGCGCAATCGACTGACACAGTTTGTGCGCCGCTGTGCATTCAATGGTGCGTGGTTGCAAGCGAAGTTAAGGACCGCAACAACGCGAGCTTAAAGCACGCAAGCTAAACGTTGGCGATCTTGGGGCTGAGGAGAAACTCCGTCGAGCGCCTTAACCTGGCCTGGCCAGCCGCTCGGCGGAGTTTTCCTTGCTGTGAAATGGCGTAATTCGCGACTATTGGTCTTGCGCTGTCGGCGAACTGTTTGGCATCGGTCCGAGCCGTACTGGCATTTTCAGGAGAAGCCGATCCACCTACGACAGGTGGAACGCGTTGTCCTCAACGCGTTGGGCAATAAATGCGGCTTTGCCGCCTGGCTTATGGTTTCTGGTGCTCGACCTTCGCCATTTTCCTTGCCGCAACAAATCAGCGCGCCTATAACGAGAGCGCGTAATGATGCGGCTCTTTTTGCTCACAGCGGTCATTGCGTTTTCTTCTCCGCTGCACGCGCAAACGTCGTCGCCTTCCGCTTCGCCGTCTTTGGAGCAGCGCGTTGCCGACCTGGAAGCCTACGTGAATAATTCGGCACGCGGCGCCGATTCGACGAACGCACCAGTAGCATCAAACATCTCGGGCCCTGGTCCTGCGAGCAATGCCTGGATGATGATCTGCGCGGCGCTGGTGCTTTTAATGACGCTGCCAGGACTCGCGCTTTTTTACGGTGGTCTCGTTCGCGCGAAGAATGTTCTTTCTGTGCTGGCGCAGTGTCTCGGCATTGCCGGCTTGGTGACGATCCTCTGGTGGCTGGTGGGTTATTCCCTCGTTTTTTCCCGTGGCTCGCCCTTCATCGGCGGATTGAAGTTTGCTTTTCTGCACGGAGTGGATGGGCGGCCGAATAATGATTATTCGTACTGGGTCTCGCAGAATGTGTTCGCGATGTATCAACTCATGTTTGCGATCATTACGCCCGCGTTAATCATTGGCGCAGTCGCTGAGCGGATGAAATTCGCGGCGGTGCTCGTTTTTGTCGGGGTCTGGATGTTTGCCGTTTATTTTCCAATCGCGCACATGATCTGGGGAATCGATGGCTGGATGAACGGAGTTTGGAACCCTGCCGCAAAGATCACTGCGATCGATTTTGCTGGTGGAACGGTTGTCCACATGACCTCCGGTTGGTCGGCGCTCGTTTTGTGTATTCTTCTCGGGCGCCGGCTCGGATTTAGAAAAGAAATCATGGCGCCGCACAGCATGGTGCTTTGCATGGTGGGAACGGGTTTGCTTTGGGTGGGTTGGTACGGTTTCAACGCCGGAAGCGCTCTCGCGCCGGATGGAATCGCCGCGAACGCGTTCATGAGCACGACTCTTGCCACCGCGGTGGCTTCATTCACTTGGGCAATGCTTGAGTACGCGCTGCGCGGCAAACCCAGCGTGCTCGGATTTTGTTCCGGTGCGGTCGGCGGATTGGTCGTAATCACACCGGCGTGCGGTTATGTCGCACCGACTGGGGCAGTAATTATCGGAATTGCCGCGGGAATCGTCCCGTTTTTCGCCTGCACGAAATTGAAATCGTGGCTGGGCTACGACGACGCGCTTGATACTTTCGGGATCCACGCAGTAGGCGGGACGCTCGGCGCATTTCTTACCGGCCTGTTCGCCACGGCGAATGTGAATCCAAATCTTTTATTAAGCGTCGCTGGATCGCCTAATCCAGCCACGCAAAATGGCCTCGCAAAGATTGTTGGGCACGCTCTCTGGCTGGAGCAGTTGAAGGCTATCGCCGTCACGATTGTGCTTGCCGTTGTGGGAAGCGCGATTATCGGTGCAATCGTCAGGGGCCTGATTGGTCTGCGGATCGCGCCCGAGATCGAGCGGCAGGGACTCGACATCAATCAACACGGTGAAGAGGGCTACATGACTTCGGGCTAGTTTTTATGAAGCGATTTCTTGCGACACTAATATCGACAGTGGCAGGTGCGGCGATTTCCGTTGCCGCAAACGCCCAGACACCAGACCAGATCGCAGTCGAATCAAAACGCGCCAATGAGTTCTTTGACAAATGCTGGGACGAAAATCTGGCGCGACACCCGGTCGACGAATCGTTTTATGGAATCAAGACGCATTACGATCAGTTGGAGGACTTGTCCGACGAAAAAGCGGCGGCAGACCACGCAGTCTTGCAAAAACAGCTTGCGACGCTCGAGCGCGACTTCAAACCGGAACTGCTCAATTCACAAGCGCAATTAAGCTACAAACTCTTCGAACGAGAGGCAGAGCGTGAGGAGGAGGAGTTTAAGTTTCGCTTCGACGTGTATCCGGTCAGCCAGATGCGCGGCGTCCACGCGCAGATTCCGACGTTCCTAATCAATATTCATAAGATCGACAATGTGAAAGACGCGGAAGCGTACATCGCGCGGTTGAATGCGATCCCGAAATTATTCGATCAACTCATCGTCAATTTGCAGGTGCGCGAAGACAAAGGTGTGGTCGCGCCGCGGTTTGTTTTTCCACTCGTGCTCGACGCCTGCCACAAAGTGATCCAGGGAAAGCCGTTCGATTCCAGCCCGGGCAACAGTCCGCTGCTCGATGATTTTACGAAGAAAGTTGGCGCCCTTAAGGACGTTGATTCAGTCACGCGCGATCGATTGCTTTCTAGTGCGACGAAGGCGTTGAACGAGTCCGTAAGACCGGCTTACGAAAAGGTAATTGCATTTCTGGAAGGCCAATCCAAGCGCGCAAATGATGACGCTGGTGTCTGGAAATTTCCGGATGGCGCTGATTTCTACGGTTCTGCTCTGCGGCGCACCACGACGACGTCTCTAAAGGCCGACGAGATTCACGAAATCGGTCTGAAAGAGGTTGCTCGCATCCACGGCGAGATGACAAAGATCAAAGACAATGTCGGATTCAAAGGCGACCTCCAGGGGTTTTTCAAATTCATGCGCGAAGATCGACAATTTTATTTGCCGGACACGGATGAAGGCCGGGCAACGTACCTCGCGCGCGGGGTTGCGATTATCGATGAAATGAAAAAGCGCCTCGACGAATTGTTCACTACGAAACCAAAAGCCGACATTGTCGTAAAGGCCGTCGAAAAATTTCGTGAAAAGTCCGCTGGCAAAGCATTTTATCAGCAGCCCGCTCCGGACGGCTCACGGCCGGGAATGTTTTACGTGAATCTGCGCGAGATGCAGAGCAATCCGACTTACGAGCTGGAAGCGCTCGCGCATCACGAAGGAATTCCCGGGCACCACATGCAGATTGCCATTGCCCAGGAGCTGAGCGGCATTCCGAAGTTCCGCAAATTTTCGCACGCCTACACTGCTTACACAGAGGGCTGGGGACTTTACAGCGAACAGGCGCCTAAAGAAATCGGCATGTACCAGGATCCGTACTCGGATTTTGGGAGATTAGCGCTCGAGCTTTGGCGCGCCGGACGTCTGGTTGTCGATACTGGCATACACGATAAGAAATGGACTCGACAACAGGCGATCGATTACCTGAAGCAAAATACACCGAACTCAGAAGCCGATTGCATCGACTCGATCAATCGGTACATCGTGATGCCGAGCCAGGCGACTGCTTACAAGATCGGTATGATCAAGATTCTCGAGTTGCGCGAAAAAGCAAAAAAGCAACTCGGAAACAAATTCGATCTCCGCCAGTTCCACGACGTACTGCTCACAAACGGCGCTTTACCGCTCGATGTGCTGGAAGAGCTGGTTGAGCAGTGGGTTAAGTCAAAACAGAACGGCGGAGCGGGTTAACGAATGAATCAGGACGCCGAACACCTTCGGTTATTATCGATCTTTCATTATGTCGTGGCTGGTCTGGCCGCGTTCTTCTCTTTTTTTCCACTACTTTATACAACGATCGGCGCCATCTTTATATTTGCCGCAAGGCACGGTACATCGAAACCGGGCGAGGACTTGCCACCTGAATTTCTTGGCTGGATTTTTGCTGTGCTCGGCTCGCTGTTGTCCCTAATCGGAATAGCAATGGCAATTTGTATTCTAATTGCCGGCCGATCTCTTGCGCTCCGCAAACGCTATTCGTTCGTCCTCGTGATGGCTTGCATCGAATGCCTCTTCATTCCCTTTGGGACAATTCTTGGCGTGTTTACGATTGTTGCGCTTTCGCGCGAATCGGTCCGGGGATTGTTCTCCACCGCAACCGCACAAGCGCCTGGCTGAAACTCTGCTTTACAAGTTTTCCGAAGACCAGTTGGCCGCGACGGGTCAACGTCCAGTCCCGCTTGAGCCCGCGCTCTGAGCCGCTCGCTGCAGTTGTTCAGCATTAGCTCTCTGCACGTTCAACGCACCGGGCTCAGACGCGCCATCGGGAACTTCGACCCATCGACCGCCGATATGGCTTCCCGTGGTCGCTGGCACCCAGACCATGTGCTTTCCTTTTTTCTGGCCTGCGCTTGCTTGCGCAGCTTGAACCGGTTTCAGATCAAAATTCAACTGCGTCGTTTGGTCCGCCTTGGTCTTCGTATTCGTAACGGACGCTTTCACTGCGCCATTCACGATCAGCGTCACGCGGAAAACGCCCACGGGCAGACCCTCTGAAATGTAGCGACCTTTTGCATCGGTCTTGACGGTGTTGAACTGCTGTTTGCCGTCTTTCGAGTCAACTCGAACATCTGCACCCTTTATCGCTTGCCCTTTTGCGTCCTTCACCAGCCCTGAATGGCTGCCGGCCCAGCCCACGCAGTCGCAACAGAAAAAACAAGCCCAACGAAACCTACCCGCAGTAATTTAATAAACATGGAAATTACGTATAATGCGCATTGGCGAAGCAAGCAAAATTGAATCAGAGCTTCGTCAGTGGTGTGACGTCGAAACGCGAACACACAAGATTCAAGTGCGAATGTCTTCGCCTGCCAGCGCCAGATGTCTAAGGGGGACTTTCGGCGGACGGCTTGAGACCACACGGCCTTGCAAGGATTGTCATGCCGAGCGGAGTCGAGGCATCTCTGGATTTTTCTTGCGGCACACAAACAAAATCGCGCCTTCAATTCACGTCCGACACTCACCGCTCAACGCCCAATGCTCAGACAAAAAGATTGCCGGCGGAGGGGCTCGAACCCACACGATCTTGCGATCACTGGATTTTGAGTCCAGCGCGTCTGCCAATTCCGCCACGCCGGCGCTTGGGGACCGGAGCGAAAGGATACGAGATTCACGTGCAAGCTCAACATCGTGGCGCTGTAGAGTGCCCCTGTCCTCAGCGCATCCTGTTTGCACGGAGAAGACGCAATCCGCTGAGGACAGCGAATACTACAGCAGATCGAGCATTCGCAAACCGCGCGGCGGCCCGAGAATTTCGCGAAGAATAATTGCGTCGCGCAAACGGGACGTCGATGCAAGGAACGTGGTGATGTCTGTTCTTCGTTCCTCGGCTCTAGCAATTGTCGGCGTCACTCCCGCGTCAGTTTCCGCAGGCGCTTTGAAGATCGGCGGCGGCGCAATCGGGAACGATCTTTCCTGAACTTCGAAGGCGGGTGGAACCATTTTCTCCGCGCCTCCGACAGTCCGCGGCGGAGGAATTTCTTTCGGGATTATCTCGCGCTTGCGCGACTTTTCTCGTCTTAGTTGCGAAAACGGTGAAATCGGCGGCTGCACCGGTGCAAGTGGGCGGGGCGGAATATCTGTCCGAGGCACCACGGACGGCGGCGGTCTTGAGGTTGGAGGTTGGCCAAGGGCTTCCAATAATTTGCGAATCCGGTCCTCGTCTGACTCCATGGGCGCGCGCCGCATTGGCGTAGGCGTTCTTGGAATCGGTGTCGATGTCTGCTTGGTCTGACCTTTGCCTGTTTTGCCCGCTGTCTTCGCCAGGAACTGGAACAAGACTGCGACCGCGACAAGCAAGAAGAAAAGCAGACTATCGAGATGCGCTGCAATCATTAGTTAAGGTTCCGCTAAAGCGTTGAACCGTTGAAACGTCAAAGCGGTGTTAAGAGGCATTGTCATTCTGATCCCGCAGTCGCGGGAGAAGAAAATCTAACCAATTCTTCCGCCAAACCGTAGGACCACAATCTGAGATTTTCCGCTTTGCCAACATGACATGACTACGCTTGTCCGCTGCAACGCTCTATCCCTTCAACGAATCACGTTCCTTCAGCCCGCGGCTTTTCGCCGCCTGCAATTGATTCGCGCATCGATGTATCCGCCTGCACGTTTTTCATCCGGACGTAATCCATTACGCCAAGATTACCCGAGCGAAATGCGTCTGCCATCGCCTGGGGAACGAGCGATTCGGCTTCCACCACTTTGGCTCGCATTTCCTGCGTCTTTGCGCGCATTTCCTGCTCGACAGCGACTGCGGCGGCCCGGCGCACTTCGGCTTTCGCTTGCGCAACGCGCTTGTCGGCCTCGGCCTGCTCGGTCTGCAATTTCGCGCCAATATTATCGCCGACATCCACGTCCGCAATATCGATCGAGAGAATTTCAAACGCGGTGTTGCTATCGAGACCTTTGGCCAACACTGTTTTTGAAATGCGGTCGGGATTCTCAAGCACTTCCTTGTAGGAATGAGCTGAGCCGATTGCGCTAACAATGCCTTCGCCCACGCGCGCGATGATGGTTTCTTCAGTGGCGCCACCGACGAACCGATCGAGATGTGAACGTACGGTAACACGCGCTTTGACCTTCACGCCGATACCGTCTTGTGCGACTCCGTCAATCGTCGTGCGGCCCATGTTTGGGCTCGGAGCGTCGATCACCTTCGGATTGATGCTCGTGCGCACTGCTTCCAAAACCGTTTTGCCAGTTCCTTTGGTGGCCAGATCGATGGCGCAAGCTCGGTTGAAATCGAGCGTAATGCCTGCCTTATCAGCAGCAATCAAGGCAAGGACAACATGGCTCACATCGCCGCCTGCCAGGTAATGAGCTTCCAGGGGATCACTGCGAACATCCAGACCCGCTTTCACTGCCGTGATGCGATTGTCCACGATTAAACCAACCGGCACTTTGCGCAGCCGCATTCCAACCATTTTACCCAGACTCACCGGCGCATTTGCGATCCGAGCCCGAAGCCAGAGACCAAAAAAGTTGAAAAGAACAACCGCAAGCACGAACGCGAACAGCGCCAGGACTGCGAGGCCGACAAGATAAAGCGATTCCATATGGCAGCGGAGAGTATCGCAACCGAAACAACGCGGAAAGTTCTAATTAGTTGGAAAGCGTTGTCCACCTTGGCATGCCGTTGCGATACGAAGGCGGCTCAACGCGTTGGGAAATCGCGTGCGGTTTTGCCGCCTAGCTCATCGTCTTCAGAGAAGCCGATCCACCTGTACAAAGCCTGGTTCGAGAAGCGGTGTGTTTTTTGCTCGCTTTACGCCGCTCCTTTCGATAAAAGCGCAATTCCCATGATTTCGCTTTTGCGAGGGGCCCGTTAGACATCTCTACATTCATTCCCAATGCATACGCTTCAAGAGTGGCAGCAGTGGTATCAGTCCGCGAACGTGACAGGATTCGAGGAACCTCTACTCGAAGCGTGGGACAACCGTTTAACCGCGCAGAATGTTTACTTTGATATGTGCGTCGCTAAACACATTGGCCACGGACACGTTGCTGATGAGAAAAACGTCGCGTTTCTTCGAATTGATCAAGGATTGGCGAAGCCTGCGATAGAAACGGCCGTGGCCGCGTTTATCCGGGACAGCTCCTGGCCCGCTCTGACACATCGTGAGCATTTGCATCTGATCGTCCGCATTCAGCTCGCTCGAAAAGTTGTAGCAGCTATTCGGCAGGGCACGCCTCAGGGCATGGTTGTTAAGAGCCTAATGCCCGATCTTGGAAATCGTGAGCACGCTATCCGGTGGTTCCTTGTTGAGCTTTGGAATTTGGGAGGCAAAGCGTTCCTTGCCGCGATGGCTAGTGATTTCTTGGGAAAGCGAACGGAATCCGTAAGCGATAAAAGCCAGGTCGAAGCTGGCTAGCGAACGAACGAGTTGACCTCGCGATTTGGTGCTCGGGGCGGGACTTGAACCCGCATGCCTTTCGGCATACGCCCCTCAAACGTACGTGTCTGCCATTCCACCACCCGAGCGTGAGAAGGTGAATCGTGAACGGTAAATGGCGGAGCAAGGCTCGCAAGCGCTTTGTCGCGCAGGTTTTTCTTACTCTTGCTCATGCTCCTAATCGAAATTTGAGAGCAAGCGTCACCAGGTGCGCGTATTGACCAGGAGAATGAAATCCTTGCGATTCACGGCTAAGTTTCGAGCACGAGCATGAGCACAGGCACGAGTGAGGCGGAAGAATGGATCAAAATCGACTTGCACATTCATACGCTCGATGACCCCAAAGACGCGGTGGATTACTCCGCGCATCAATTGCTCGAACGTGCGCACACACTTGGTTTTCGCGTTCTTGCGATCACCTTGCACGATGCAGTCTTTGGTCGACAGGAAGTATTCGCCGATGCGGCGGCGATGGGGATTTTGCTTATCCCTGCCGCAGAGATGCGTCTGCACGGCGCAGACGTCATCGTGCTAAATGTGACCGCCGAGGAAATGGCTGAACTGAAGAGCTTTGAGGACCTGCGGCGGCTGCGGGCGCGGCGCGGCGACTCAATTTTTACAATTGCGCCGCACCCCTTTTACATGTTCGGCGGCTCGATTGGATCGCGATTACTTCGAGAAATAGATTGCTTCGACGCGATTGAGTTTTGCCATTTTCACGTAGGCCTGTTTAATCCGAATCGCCGAGCTAAAAGAGTGGCGTCGCGCTCTGGAAAGCCATTAATCGCCACGTCCGACGCGCATCGGCTGCACGCGTTTGGCCGCCATTACACCAGTATCCCCGTGCCCGCTGCGCTGACCGCCGAAAATGTTTTCGCAGCCTTGCGCAGTGGCCCGCTCCGGCTAACGAGTCCTGCGTGCAGTTTTACCGACCTTGCGAGCGCGATCTATTTTGTTTTCCTTGCGCATCCATTTCGAGTGCGTAGGAAGATCGCGGCCTCCAGGGGACAATCCTCGACCAGCGAAACCCGAGTCGCGCCTTAGCGAGAAGGCGATTCAGGTGACAGGTCGTAAATCGCGCCCCAGTCGCCCGATGCTATGCGCCGCGCGGTTGTTTCCCATGGGCGGCTGCTCCCCTGATAATTCGCCGTCTCATCGCGACCCCAGAAAATGTAGCGGACGCCCAGAGCCTGAGCAGCTTCGCGCCAGTTAGGCGCACCACGCATTAAGGCCGTTAACTGCCTATTGGGATTGTCGTAATCGAATCCTTCCGTCCACAGATGGCCTGGATATCCCAGAACGACTTTACGGCCTTGAAGCAAGAGCGGATGATTGTAGGTCGGGTAGGCAGCGAAACGAGCCTCAACGGGCAAAGGCCGAACCGCCGTGCCGATTGCATCGAGTCTCGCGCGGTCAATCAGTCCAAATCCTGGATGCCCGGCAGCCAAGCCGCCCAGCAATGTGATAAAACCGGAAGCGAAGAGTGCAATGCAGGTAACTGCTCGTTCCGGAAATGCCCAACGTCCAATTAGATCGCTCCACAAAAACGGGAGAATGAGAAAGTAACCCCAGACCATCAGCTTGAGATTATCCCAGTCCCACGGCGCGGTTTGAACGAAGTACCCAATGGCAAAGATCACAACCGCAGACAGCACGAACGCGACGTCCGCAGGCGGTTTCGTACCCCAGCGCCAGCCGGCTTTCCAAGCGTGCCAGCCACAAAGCGCTACCAATGCCAGCGCCAGCAGGACCCATAAGCCAAAGTTCGTTAGCCAGAACTGAAAGAACGGTGCGACTACGCCGTTCCACGTCTTTTGCAACAGTGAGCCGAACGCCGTGGCAGATCCAAAATTCGCAGCGCCACCCATCCGAAAGAAGGGAGCGCCGAAGTCCGCCGAATCTTGCACCCACCCCGGGTGCCATTTCACCATTGATTTCGCATGGAACTGGTCAGTAACAAGCCAAACAAAAAACGTTGCGGGAATCAAAGCAGCACTGAGCAGGGTAGCAGCATGTCTGCGTAGCGGCGCCTCACTGAAAATTTTGGGCCACGTCAGCCGCTCGAAGAACAGCGCGATAACGAGCACGATCGTCAGAGCAATAAAGGTATGCACGTGAAACAGCGGCATTGATGCGTAAAGGGATAGTTCGACCCAAAAGGGCAGCGGACCCTTGCGATTGCTGCGGCCGTTGACCGCGGTAGCTAGTCCGGCATCGTCGGTCGCAGTTGGAGGTTGAGCTTCGGGGTCATCCGCTTTCGCTGCAGCCTTCGCGGCCGCTTCGGCGGAGCTGGCGCCTGGTGTGGAAAAAGTGGCTTCGACTGCGGGAGTTTGACGAAAGTATTTCTTCCGCCAATGCCAGAGCAGAATCAGCGCTGCGGGGATCGCGTAAAGCCATCCCCGCTGGGTCACGAACATGGACAAGGCAATGCTTTTCCAAGCGATGGGCCTGTGGACGATATCTGCCTGCGTGCCCTGATAATCCAAAAACTTAAGCGTTTTTAAAAATTGGAAACCGGCGATTCCGCCGTTGAACAAAAAACCTGCGACAGCGAATGTGCCGCCCCATCGGAAAAACGCATAAAATGTTGCGAGCGAGGCAAGCAATCCGGTCCAAACCAGTCCGCGCATCAAATCGACATGGACAAGGCAGAGCAGGGCGTTGAATAGGTCGATTCCAGCGGGGTACCTTAGTTTGCTAAGGGCGTAGATCGGGTTATCCGGCCAAAGCGGGACGCCGTTCGCGAAATTCCTGATTAAAGTGATGTGGAGGGAAAGATCGCCCAGGTTATTGGGGGATTGAATTTTCCAGTCGCCACCGTCGATGTAGAGCAGCCAGCAAAACGATCGCACGGCAAACATCGCAAAGAATGCGGCCATTACCCAAAACCACAGATGCCGATATCGTCTTGCCGACAGTGTCGCCAGCTGATCGGCAACGCTTTCAACTGCAATCTCGATTGTCTTGCTTACCCGCCGCCACTGCGGCGAAGTAGCGTTCTCGGCCGCCCTTCTCTCCCGCCGCGGTTTAGACTCGGTCCGGTTTTGCACGACTGCCAGCGACTTCGCGGTCTTCTTTGAAGCTGCTGGATCAGTGGTCCCGAGCCAAGCCGCAATGGCAAATGCGGTGCCGCATATGAGCGCGAGCGACGCGCTCAGAACATTTAACCCGTGACCGACCATTCCCAGAAGGAGGCCACAAACCACCGACAAATTGACAAAGGTTAGACCTGCCGAAAGCCACTTCATCGAAATGAGCGTTATCTAGCCTGGTCCTTTGCCGACGAAGTCCGGCGCCTTGCCCGGGAAAAATTCTTTAAAGATCTCGGCCTTGAAGTAAAGCTTCGACGGATCCTGATAGTTACGAATGGTAACCGTGTCGGTGTAATAGCTGCCTTTCAACTTCGATTCGACCTGTTTGATTTTGTCTTGCTGCACGAGGAGAAAATCACCGTCAACGTTTGCTGGCATGTTTCCTCCTTCGTAGTAGCCGACTCGATCGAAGTCTCCGAGCATCCACGGAAGCGGATAAGTGCTGGAACGAATGAGGTGGCCAGTCAGGTGATAATAGGCCGGATTCCGTTTTGCCAATGTAAGAAGCGGTTTGGTTAGTTTAAAAATGTCGTTGTACGTCTGGACGTACGCGTAAGGCTCATCGGGCGAGCTGCAGCGGAAGTAGTTTAGCCAAATGCATGAGCCGAGCGAAATGCACAAAAGGACGCCCATGGCGCGATACGCGATCCGCAAATGTTTTGGACGAACCAGCAGAACCGCCGCGCCAAAGATAAAAAGAAACGGCCACCCAAAACTGATAATGCACCAGGGCGTTTTGTATTTGACGTAACTATAGGCAAACAAGGTTCCCACCCCGTAGATCGCCAGATAACGCAGACTGAGATTCTTAAACTTTTGGCAAAACACGCAAAGAATTAATCCGGCCAGCATTGGAAGTTCGTAGCCGAGAAAATCCGCGCGGCCGCGTTCCAACGATGGCCCCATCAATTTCAACCAATAATCCCACGGTTTTTCATGGCCGTGACCGGCGGCGCCAGTCTCGGTCCACGCCTTGAATGCTTGATACAGACCTTTAACGCCATTCCAGTTAAGAAAGGTTCCCGAATAGAAAACGACGATCGCGACTGCGCCCACACCGAGGACCATCGCAAGATCGATGTAACTCCACGTTTGCTTCGCTGGCTTGGCGTCGGGAACGCGGCTTAGCGCGCAGGAAACCATCAGAACTGGAATGGCAATCACCGCGCAGGCGAGATGAATCGCGTAGGTTTCCTTGGTCAGAATCATGCCGGCTGTTCCCATCCCTGCATACCAGAGGTAATTCACCCTCCCGGATTTCCAAAGACCGAGCAGTCCCAGGATGAACATCGTCGAGAAGAATTGCAGCCACACTTCGTGGATCGCGTATCGCCCGAAGAAAACAAATCCGGGGGAAACTGCCATGGCCAGCGCTGCTATTCGACTTACGTTTCGTCCGACTAATGGCTCGAACTTTAAAGTCAGCCAAACGCAACCAATGCTCACCAGCACAACAGGCAGCCGCAGTGCCCAGAGGTTCCGGCCAAGCAAACTTTCTGACAGCAGCAGGACGTAGAAGTGCAGCGGCCCGTGGTAATTCGTCGGATCGTATCTGTAAAACCCATTATGCATCACCTGATCCACAAACCAGCCATTGATGCCTTCATCGAAGTGCGGCGGCTTGATCCCCAGCAGAAAAAGACGCAGGAACGCTGCCAGCCCCAGGATTAACCAGGGAGTCCAGCCAGTCTCTGCCAGGCGGGCTTTCCACGCTTCCAGGTGATCGCGCAGACCCGCGGCCGCGGGAGAATATTCTGCTGGCGCGCCGCCTTCGGCGCTGCTAGTACGCGCTGCCATGCGCATCCTTGTAACCGGTGGCTGTGGATTCATCGGGAGCAATTTTATTCGGTATATTTTACAACATTACAAGCCCG
>Ga0193713_1000159_pt1 | contig 21942 bp, 19 predicted proteins | sample H3a2metaG_FD_143054 | JGI IMG/M metagenome (GOLD analysis project Ga0193713, IMG submission 143054) | Soil microbial communities from a riparian zone of the East river system, Colorado, United States - H3a2 | ecosystem: Environmental > Terrestrial > Soil > Riparian zone | place: USA: East River... | reverse complement strand
GCTTCTCCCAAATCCCGGTGCGAGCGATTCATCCTTGCGCACCTTCGCTTTGAGATAGTCGGCGGCGATTTCGGCGGTCTGCGCGGCCCGGGGCAATGGGCTGGTCACGATTAAGTCGGGCCGCACTTTCAGGCGGTCTAGAAATTTCGCCACGTCGCGCACCTCTCTTTTTCCGCGCTTGGTCAACGGGCGCTCGTCATCGGGTTTCTTCCAGTTCGGCCAATCGGCCTCGCCGTGTCTGAGAAAATAAAGTTTCATTGGGATGCCTCTCTAAAGAATCTGCCACTTCGGTCGACGTGTGCGTGAGTCAATTTGCCAGAGTCGAACTCCACCCAGGAACACATTCCGGTTATGTCCAAGTTCAATTCCCTTCGGGATCTCGTCCAACTCCTTGGCATTTCCACCACCGAGCACGACATAATCGGCAATGAGTGATTTCTTTAATTGTACCAAGGCGTGCTGAACATCGCGCTGCCACGCTTTCTCGCCAAGTCGTGCCTGGCCGGCTTTGCCAAGGTAATCCTCGATGATGCTGCCGTTGCGATAGGGCAAGTCGCCTAATTCGAGAGGGAGGACGTAGCCGTCCCAAACCAGAGCTGACCCAAGTCCTGTCCCGAGTCCGAGAAAGAGCATCCGGCGACCGTGATAGCTGCCGAGCGCCTGCATGGCAGCGTCGTTGATGATGCGCACTGGTTTGCCCAGCGCCTTCTGAAAGTCGAACCCCACCCAGCCTTGGCCGAGATGCTTCGGCTCGCTTACAATTTTATTGTTGCGCACGGGGGAAGGAAACCCGAGTGAGATGGCGTCGAATTCCCAATCGGCTACCAGCGGTTTAATCTGGTCCATCATCGCGCGCGGCGTCAACTTCCGTCCCGATTTGAACTTCCTTCTCTCCGTACGCGAGATCATCAGCTTCACATTTGAGCCGCCGACGTCGATAACCAGAACTTTTTTTTTCAAGATTGCTTTCGAGTTGTAGCCGGTGTCGGTAACGCCGACGCGGGCTTCTCACGACTGTCAGTTTCTGGATTCGTTGTGACGGACGGATCGGTGGCAACGGTGATCGGAGTTAGTTTGGCCGCACGCAATTTCTTCTTCGATCCGCTCATTTTTTTCGCGCGCTCACGAGAGACCTCGCGGAAATGCCACTGCGCCTGCGCACGCGGCTCCGACCCTTCGGGCTTCAAACGGCGGTACTTTCCATCGGGCTGCAACTCCCGTGCCTTGACACGATCATGCAAAAAGCTGGGAAGCACTTCGTTGATGATCTGGTCGCGCAATGCCGGATTCTCGACAGGGAACGCCAGTTCGATGCGGCGATAAAAATTACGCGGCATCCAATCCGCGCTTGAGAGGAAGACCTTGGGCTGACCGGCATTCTCAAAATAAAAAATCCGGCTGTGTTCAAGAAACCGGCCCACAATGCTGATGACACGGATATTGTCGCTCAAGCCGGACATTTTGGGCCGCAAGCAACAGATACCTCGGACGATTAGGTCGATGGTCACATCTGAGCACGAAGCTTCGTACAGTTTCTCAATGATCTCATGATCGACCAGCGCGTTCAGTTTCGCGACAATGCGAGCGGGTTTGCCTGCTCGGGCATGATCGCGCTCGCGCTCAATCAATTGGATAAGGCGGCTGTGCATATCAAATGGGGCGACCATTATTTTTTTGAGTCCTGGATAACCGGCCAGACCAGTAAGGGTGTTGAAAACGGTCGCTACTTCCTCCGTCAATTTCGGTTCGCTGGTGAGCAAACTAAAGTCGGTGTAAATGCGCGCGGTGCGCGAGTGATAGTTGCCAGTGCCCAGGTGAACGTAACGCCGGAGTTGGTCTGCGTCCCGGCGAACGATGAGCAGCGCTTTGCAATGCGTTTTCAGGCCGACCACGCCATAGATGACGTGCGCGCCGGCTTCCTCCAGACGCCGGGCCCACTGAATATTGCTTGCCTCATCAAAGCGCGCACGCAGCTCAACAATAGCTGTGACTTGTTTTCCGGCATTGGCTGCTTCAATGAGCGCTTCGACAATGGGCGAATCACCGCTGGTGCGGTACAGCGTGATTTTGATCGCCAGCACCTGCTGATCACGTGCTGCGGCCTCGATCCACTCGACAATTTGATCGAAACTGTCGTAAGGATGATGAAGCAGCACATCCTGTCGCCGCAAGACCTCAAAAAAATCAACGTGCGGCGGTAGCGCCGGATCGCGAGCCGGCTGAAATGGCCGGTCCTTGAGCCTGGCAAACGCATCATTGGTCACGAGCGGCATCAGATGCGTCATCGTAAGTGGGCCGTCGAGTTTGTAGGCGTCAGCCTCTGTCAGGTCGAAGAACCTCAGCAGCAATTCCAAAACATCTTTTGGGCAATCCGCTTCCACTTCGAGCCGAACAGCCTTGCCTCGACTTGAGCGTCGCAGCTCCTGCTCGATGCTGCGCAGCAGATTTTCCGCTTCTTCCTCGTCGATATACAGATCGCTATTACGTGTGACCCGAAACGCATGCACCTCATCCAGGATCAAGCCGGGAAACAATTCACCGATGTGCTGTTTGATAAGGGAGGCAAGATAAATGTACTCCCACGGCTCGTCCGCGCTCTTGCCGCGTGGCAGGGCGATCAGACGCGATACCGCCCTGGGCACTTGCACAATGGCGTGCAGCGGTTCGGCACCGCGCTGCAATTTTGCGCGAACCAGGAGGTTGTGGCTTCGGTTTAAAAGATGGGGGAATGGATGGCTGGCATCCACCGCGAGCGGAGTGAGCATTGGAAGAACTTCCTGCTGAAAATAACGATGCGCCCATGCGGCGCGTTTTGGCGACAGTTCTGCCATTTCGCGCACGTAAATCCCGTTTTTTGCAAGCTCGGGCAGCAATTCATTTTTCCACAGCGCGTATTGCGTCGCCACGAGCTGGCGCACGGTCTTCTGGATACGATCGAATGTGTCCGTCGGACTTAGGCCGTCCGGACCGATATCGCTCGTTTCACTTTTGATCTGCTGCTTGATCCCAGCGACCCGGATCTCGAAAAACTCATCCAGGTTAGAGCTGACGATCGTGAGGAACTTCACGCGCTCGATAAGCGGCTGAGTAGGGTCCTGCGCTTCCTCGAGAACACGCCGGTTGAATTCAAGCCAGCTCAGCTCGCGGTTGATAAAATTTTCAGGATCCGAAAAACGCGCTTCCTGGGGACCATCCTTCGGGAGCAGCTCGACCTTTGCAGAAGGCTCCTGGGCAACGCTGGTTTTGGCGATTGCTGTAGGCATATTACGTCGTCATGAATTGGCGACTCAAAATTGGCACACGCGCCTCACCCGCGCGGCAGGTCAAAGGCACGCGCCACTCTTGGTTGCCCGTATCATTCAAGCAACCACTGCTTGGGAAGTTAGGCAAGACCAGCTGCGTCCGCCAATGGGCCCTCACGTTGCGGCGAGGGATTGATGCCGGATATCCTCAGCAGCGGCCGCGTAAACAGCGTCTTCGGCAATGTTGGTAGCGTGATCGCCAACACGCTCCAGACAGCGGCCAATAAAAATCAGATTCAAGTATCCACGCAATTGATCCGGATCCTGTGCCATGCGCTCGACTAGTTTATGACTGGCCATGCGGTTGAGGTCATCCAGTCCTTGATCACGCGGAACCACCGCTCGCCCAAGCTCGACGTCCTCGCGTGCGAAAGCATCCACGCTGTCTTTAAACATCGACATCGCGTGATCGTACATTGGCCGGATCAACTCTACTTCAGGCAGAGGCGGATGCCGGTTTAGTTTCCGCGCGCGCCGCGCGATCGTCGTTGCCTGATCAGCCATGCGCTCCAGGTTGGATGACAGTTTCATTGCCGAAACAACGCGGCGCAGGTCGGACGCAACGGGCTGAAAGCGCAATAGAATATCCACGCCGTCCTTATCGATTTGTTTTTCGAGCTGATCGATCTCTTCGTCATCGGCAATTGCGTTTGCACAAAGATCGTCATTGCGATCGACCAGGCCTTTCATGGCTCGCTCTAGGCTGCGCTCAGTGAGCCCAGCCATCATGAGCACGTTGTTGCGCAGCGCGGCAAGCGCTTCATCAAATGTTCCTAGAATATGTTTTGACGCGATCATTGCTGTCTCTTGTTTTTACCAGTGGTCATTATCCAAATCGGCCCGTGATATAATCCTCGGTCTGTTTTTCGGTCGGATTTGTGAAAATCTTCGTAGTCGGCCCAAATTCTATCAGCCGGCCAAGATAAAAGAAAGCAGTGTAATCCGATATACGACCGGCTTGCTGCATATTGTGTGTCACCGTGACGATTGTGTATTTGGTTTTTAGTTCATAGATCAGTTCCTCGATCTTGGCCGTGGCGATCGGATCCAGCGCCGAACAAGGCTCGTCCATCAAGATCACTTCTGGCTCCACGGCGAGCGCGCGCGCGATACAAAGTCTCTGCTGTTGTCCGCCCGAAAGACTGGTGCCTGGCTTGTGCAAATCGTCCTTGACTTCGTCCCAAAGAGCAGCCATGCGCAGCGATTTTTCGAGCCGTTCATTAAGAAATTTGTGATTGCGCACTCCATTCAATCGCAAGCCGACGATGACATTTTCTCCAATCGTCATGGTCGGAAACGGATTCGATTTCTGGAAGATCATGCCAACTCGGCGTCGAACAATTGCGGGATCAACGGTTTTGGAATAAAGATCCTCGCCATGAAGAAGGACCGTCCCGTCCATCCGCGTTTTTGGCACCAGTTCGTGCATCCGATTGAGGGCCCGGAGAAACGTTGATTTTCCGCAACCGCTAGGCCCAATGATCGCTGTCACGGCATTGGAAGCGATGTCGAGGCTCACATTCTCAATGGCCCGCTTTTCCCCGTACCAGATCGAGACATTCTTCGCCTCAAAAGTTAACTTTGGTGCAGGTTCGGCGCTGACGGGCGGCTGGGCAGGCCGCTCGATGCGCTCCGTCACGCTTTGTTCGGGTGTTGTCATAATGACGTTAACCATTTTAGGAGGCTACACGACTGGCGCGCCGCGTCCGCGAGTCAGGATTCTTACAAGCACATTAACGCAGAAAATTCCGGTGACGAGCACGAGCGCGCCGGCCCAAGCCTGCCGATGCCAATCATCGTAGGGAGAGATCGCATAGGTAAAAATCTGCAATGGGAGCGCAGCGATGGGCTGGCTGAGGCTGTGATTCCAAAAACGATTGCCGAAGGCAGTGAAAAGAAGCGGAGCCGTCTCGCCGCCCACGCGAGCGAGGGCGAGCAAAATCCCGGTGATGATCCCCTTGGACGCAGTCTTCATCACGATGTGGACAATTGTTTTCCACCGGCTAACACCCAGGGCGAGGGCGGCTTCGCGATAACCATTCGGTACCAGCAGAACAACCTCTTCTGTTGTGCGCAGGATCAGCGGAATCATGATTAGACCAAGCGCTAGCCCGCCGGCGTATGCCGAAAAGCCTTTGAACCGCAGCACTACTAACCCGTAAACGACCACACCCCAGGTGATTGATGGAACGCCGTTAAGCACGTCGGCTAGAAAACGGAGAACCGAATTGAGCCGCGCCGACCCGTATTCCGCCAGATAAACTCCGCCCAAAACGCCAATTGGTATTCCAATGACACCAGCAAAAGCGAGTAATTCGAGCGAGCCGACAATCGCATTCGCCATGCCGCCCCCGACGGCTCCTACCGGCGCCGGTAATTTTGTGAAAAAGTCCCAGTTCACGGAACTGGCGCCATTGACGAGAAGATGAAAGAAGACCAGGCCCAAAGGCGTGATCACGAGCACCGCAGAAACAAAGGCAATCCCGGATGCAAGCGCGCTTTTGATTTTGCGCCACGTGTAATTGTGTGCTCGTTCCAAATGCATGGCTATTGCACCGCGCGGGTTGCTGACGTTGTTGCAATGGTCCGCAACAGCAGTTGCGCGAGAAGGTTCACCAAAATGGTTATTCCAAAAAGAACCAGCCCAATTTCGAACAATGCCTGCAGATACATATCAGTTGTCGCTTCGGTGAATTCATTGGCAAGCACGCTGGCTAGGGTGTATCCGGGCTGGAACAGCGACGCGACGATCTGCGGGGTGTTGCCTATCACCATCGTTACAGCCATCGTTTCGCCCAGAGCGCGTCCCAACCCTAAAATCACGGCACCGAACAACCCTTTCTTTGCATAACTCAGCACTGCAATGCGCGTTGCCTCCCAGCGAGTCGCGCCGAGACCGTACGCGGCCTCTCTTTGCAAATCCGGCACACTGCGCAAAATCTCGCGCGAGACCGAAACGATGATCGGCAAAATCATAACCGCGATGATTATTCCGCCGGCCAGCATGCATGGCCCGTAGATTGGCCCGCTGAACAACGGGGTCCAACCGAATAATCGTTTGAGCCATGCGAAGGGATAATCGCGCAGCCACGGAATCATTACGAAAATGCCCCAGAGCCCAAGGATGACACTGGGAATTGCAGCCAACATCTCGATCAACGACACTAGGGGCTGCCGAATCCAGAGCGGAGCAAGCTCCGTCAGATACGCTGCCGTTGCGATGCCCAACGGGACCGCAATCAACAGCGCAATTAGAGAAGAAACCAGTGTCCCATATATAAATGGGAGAGCGCCAAATTGGTCGGCTACGGGGTCCCAGGTGGATGTGACAAGGAAATGGAACCCAAATTTTTTGATGGCTACCACCGACCCGTGCCACAGCTCCCACCCGGTTAGAATCACCAGCACAGCCACCGTGAGCGCCATGGCGCATGTGAGCCACTCAAACGCTTTGTCGCCGAAGCGCGAGGGCCGCGCCATCACTTGGCACGCTGATGCGGGCTGACTCGGTGCCCCGACAGTTTTCGAGGCTGGAGCTGTAGCAACCTCCATGCTTCCTCGCTTAGTATTTGATTTGGTCGATCCGCTTCAAGACACGCTCTTGCACGGTCTCCGGCAAAGGAGCGTAATCGAGGTCTTTGGCCATCTTTTCACCGTCTTTCGTAGCCCATTTTAGAAACTCCACGAGCTTTTTCCCCTTCGCGGGATCTTTCTGCTGCTCGTAAACGAGCAACCATGTCGCGCCGCAAATCGGATAGGCGTCTTTTCCCGGCGCGTTTGTCATCGAAAACCGGAAGTCATCCAGGATCTCGGCTGTTGCAAGCGCAGCAGTCACTGATTCGAGCGTCGCTTTCACGAACTGTCCTGAGGAATTTTTCACCTCCGCATAAGGCATTTTGTTCTGTATGGCGTAGATCAATTCCACATAGCCAATCGCACCGGGAGTTTGCTTTACCTGCCCTGACACACCCTCATTTCCTTTGCCGCCGATGCCAGTCGGCCAATTAACCGATGTATTATTACCGGCTTTCTGCTTCCATTCACTGCTCACTTTGCTGAGGTAATCGGTAAAAATAAATGTGGTTCCACTGCCATCTGATCGGTGCACCACCACGATATCTTGATCAGGTAATTTTGCGCCCGAATTTAACGCCGCCAACTTGGGATCATTCCATTTCTTTATCTGGCCGAGAAAGATTCCTGCGATGCTATCTCCATCGAGTTTCAAGCTTGGATTGCCTGCCATATTGTAGGTCAGCACCACTGCACCGGCGACCGTCGGAATGTGCAGAATCTTCCCCGGGGCTTTGCCAAGATTCTCGTCGCTCATTGGCCCATCGGACGCCCCGAAATCGACCGTCTGCGCGAGGATCTGTTTTTGGCCTCCGCCAGATCCGATGGATTGATAATTGAACCGGACAGACGGATCGACTTTCACGTACTCATCGAACCATTTTGAGTAGATGGGATAGGGGAAAGTCGCCCCTGCACCGTTAATCAACATCTGTGCCGAGGCCGTCGCGCTAACACCGGCCAAGAGTACTGTTGCTAGGAGTTTGTGGGTAAAATTGCGAGATTTCATAGAGCAGTCAGCCTGCCGTAGCGCGCGCCGAAGCGTCAAAATTTTTAATGTTACTTTTGTGTGACAGGAGTGGAATGACGAAGCACGAATGACGAACGACGAACGAACGATCCGCGTAGCTACAGCCACCTCTGCCAGAGGAAGATCGGATGACAAACGCCCGAAAAGGCTAGCGCCCTTTTCCGTTTGTCATTCCAGTTTCGTCATTCGTCATTTCCCGGCAGTACTACTCGAATTGTGGTTCCATGCCCGAGCTCGCTCTCAGCCTCGACGCGTCCACCATGCAATTGGACGATATGCTTCACAATCGCCAACCCCAGACCGGTGCCTCCCAGTTCGCGGCTGCGAGCTTTATCAGCGCGATAAAAGCGCTCGAAGATTCGCGGCAAATGCTCTTTGCCGATCCCGAGTCCGTCATCAGCCACGCTTAGTACCATGTCAGAGCCGCGACGCGTTGCTCGAAGATGAATCTCCCCATTCTCGCGCGAAAATTTCGTCGCATTGTCCAGCAGATTGTGGAGCACTTCCTCCATGCGCGTCCCATCGGCGCGAAGCGTCAACGCCCCCGAAGGCAAATCGACAATCACTTTCAGGTTCTTCGCGGCGAGTTTTTCTTTCCAATCACGGATGAGGTTATTCAACAACTCATCCATGCGCACGACGCTGAGCTCCAGTTTCGCCTGGGACGACTCCAGTTGGGCAAGGCTTAGCAGATCATCAACCAGCCGCTGAAGCCGCTTGGAATGCCGTTCCATGATCGAAAGGATCCGCGCAAGTTCCTCGCTTGGCGTCTCCGGCTCATCAAGCAACACCTCGATGTAGCCGCGTAAAATCGACAACGGCGTTCGCAGTTCGTGCGAAACATTCGCGACAAACTCCCGCCGGATTTGATCCAGCTGCTTCAATTCGGTGATATCGTGGAAAAGCACCACCGCACCGGACATTTCATCATCAGCCTTCTTGATTGGCACGGCGCTGACTTCGATGTGCCGCTCGCTGTGGGTTCGTGAATCGGCCACGCTCAACTCGCTTCGCATCACCTCGCCCGTGCGCAGCGTTTCCACAATCAGTTCATCAAGCGTGGCGTGCCGGACGGCCTCAATCAAGGGAACGCCCACGGCTGGGTCGCGCAGCTCGAATAGTTTTTCAAACGGTCGATTCATGAGCATAATGCGGCTGCGCGCGTCAACGACGAGGAGCCCATCCTGCATCGCACCCAGAATTGTTTGCGTGCCGGATTCCCGCCCTGCAATTTGGCGCTCAAGTTCCTGCCGCTGCGCAAAAATAGTCTCCAGCGCCAGACCAATGCGGTGCGGGCCTGCTCCACCGTTAATCAGGAACGTGGATGGAGGTTCACCGCGGGCTACTTGTGAAACGAGTTGCTCGATTTGTGACCACGGCGCGGCCCATTTTTGCCAGAGAATCAGCGCTGTCACTGCGAATAGGGCGCAGAGCACGCCGAGGATTAGCCAATACATCTGGCCTTACTTTTCTTTCATTCGATAGCCGAAACCGCGCACGCTTTCAATCACGTCGGCGGCTTTGCCGAGTTTCTTACGCAGGCGTCGGACGTGCGTGTCCACTGTGCGGGTGTCAATGACACTTTCGTAGCCCCAGACGTCATTGAGTAAACGGTCACGCGATTGGACACGACCGCGTCGCTGCATCAGCGTGCGCAAAAGTTTAAATTCAAGGCTGGTAAGGTTGATCCGCTTGCTGCCAACAGAAACTTCATAACGCGCCGGATCAACGGTGATGGGACCGGCTGTCAAGCGTTCGTCATCCGGTTTCGCCTCGCCACGGCGCATGATTGCTCGAATGCGTAACACCACTTCCCGAGGACTGAATGGTTTTGTTACGTAATCGTCGGCGCCAAATTCCAAACCAACTATCCGGTCGATTTCTTCCGCCTTCGCCGTGAGCATCATGATCGGGACCCGGCGCGTTCCCGGATCAGTTTTAAGAATTTTACAGACTTCCAACCCGGGCATCTTCGGCAACATCAGATCAAGAATAATCAAAGCTGGCTTCTCGTTTCGCGCCTTCTCGAGTCCGGCAGCGCCATCGGACGCAGTCGAGGTCGTGAAACCGGCTTTACGCAAATTGAGCGCTAGAAGATCGACCACATCGCGTTCATCCTCGATGATCAGGACTGTGTTTCCGGATGCAGCTTCCATGGCAGTTCGCTTTTATCGCCGAAACTGTTTCGGTTAGCCAGCGAAGTTTTCGCCAAATCAATTCTCTAAGTCGAGTAACTGATCCCAAAACAGCATTCGATATATTTCCTTCCAGATTTTCTGCTGGAGAAAGGATGCCCTTGTGCTTAACTCAAGCCCACTAGATTCCCTTGAGAAAGCCTGCATAGTCTCATAAATCATCAATGAGCCTCCAAAGTAACGCCACGCTCGCTCCTTTAGAATTCTTTTGAGTTATGTCCGAGGCATGCCTTGAAAAGATAGCCCATTCTGATTCGCAGCGTTATCGCGAGCCGTTACCGCAATCTCGTTATATCGCGACCACGACTGAAGCGATCAAGAATTACAAAGAAAATTGGGCTGGCGTTTGGTTCAGGGAGAACGTCGACGCAAGTGATCCCGGTGGCAATTTCGCGTTCCAGCGACTACGCCACACCTGGTTTACCCCTAGAATCACTCCTAAATTCAGACTGCGGCGCGATGACAAATTTTATGCTATTGGCTCATGTTTTGTGCGCGGCCTCGAAAGCGCCCTGAAAATGCACAAGGTCGCCGTGGAAAGCGCCGCGCCGGAGTTTGCGAGGTTGCAACCGGCCAAGAAGGAAATATCCCCACTCGGATTTCTCAACAAGTACAACACGTATTCGATATTGAACGAACTGCGCTGGGCGCTTGATCCAGGCGCCGAATTCCCGCGAGAGTCTATTGTCCAATTGACAAAGACAACCTGGGACGACCCACACACAACTCCGATCTTGGAGTTTGCCGATCTGGAAGAAACACTCGAACGTCGCGCGCTAATGCAAACAGTTACAAAGCGCATCGAGAATTGTCGCGCCGTGATCGTCACCCTTGGGCTTGCGGAAGTGTGGCGCGACGTCAAGGCGGACGTCTTCGTCAATCGAACGCCCATTCCATCTTTGTTAAAGACTGAACCAGACCGATACGAATTTCATCTTACTGGTTTCGCTCAAAACTTTGCCAATCTGGAGGCCATACACGCGTTGCTAACCCAGTACGGACATCCCGACGTTCATATCGTGGTCACAGTCTCGCCAATCGCCCTGATGAACACGTTTTCGACTATGGACATTGTGGTGGCAAACACCTGGGCCAAATCGATGTTAAGAGCGGTCGCCCATGAATGGGCTGCGACGCATTCCAATGTGGACTACTACCCGAGTTACGAGATCGTGCAAAACTCCGATCGCGCCGCAGTATGGGAGAGTGATCTAAGGCACGTCAAAGGCGCCGGTGCACAGCACGTCATAGAATTATTCCTGCGAAACTATCTCGAGTAAGACGAGCGATATTCGAATCCTGGAATAGTATTGTCGCCACTTTTCTTCATGCTGGGGAGGGTGTTTAGGTTTCCAAGTTACGCAAAGATCGCTTCAGCCGCAGCGTTTGTTTCGGCGGCTGCCTTGGTAATTCCGACAAGAGGGATTCAGTTTCACTATCAGAGTTTAACAACCCCCTGAATTTACCTAGTCACAGGATCATACGCGGCTTTGCCGACAGGATCGATGCTCGGGATCACTGGATAGATTTCCGTGGTGGTTCAAACTTCAAAGGCACGTCAAGCTAGCTTCCTTGAAAACAGCTAGACCTGAGCAATTGCTGGATCTACTGCTTTCGTGCAGCCGCAAAGGCGGAGACACCGAATGGAAAGTCTAGATATCGCAGCAGAAATCGTTCTGCTCCGAAGAGGGTGAACAGCGTCGCGTTTGATGGCTCGCGAACATAGGCGAAGTCTCCCTCGGCTTTTTGTGATTGACGACGGCAGCGGGCGATCAAGCGGACAGCGGCGATCGGTAAAAATAAGAACGTATTAAAGTATGTCATGCGCTCAATCGTAAAATGGGCCGCCTGCAATTTCTGTCTAAGCTCACGCAGCATGTAGCGCCTGTAATGTTGATTCACGATGTCTTGCTGTCCCCACAACCACATATAAGCGGGCACTGACAACACAATCCGGCCGCCGTGTCGCAGCTTTCGGTTAACGATCTGCAATGCGCGTGCGTCATCCTTAATATGTTCGAGCACGTCAAACATTGTGACGCCATCATAAGATCCGTCCTGGATTTCAGGCGGGAGCCGATCGATCGACGCTTGGAAAACCCTTGCCGGACCCCGTCTTGCTGCCAATCTGGCAAGCGCGTCATCTGATTCAACGCCTTCGAGCCGGGCGTCTGGCGGATAGATTTCAAGGAGATTATAGCCGGGGCCGATACCAATCTCCAAAATCTTGGGTCGCGGCGGCCATTCAAGATGGGTAAGCAAATCCCGCAGTACCACCCGGCGCGCCCGAAACCACCAGTGCTCTCCCTCAAGGAGTGCATAGTGCTGGGCGTAACTCTTTTCCATCAGATCACTGTCCTATGCGACGTCCCTCCCTGGCACAATTGACCCAGGTCGTGACTCTGCGATGATTTGCGTTGAAGATAATGGTCGAAGCGCCTGTCGAGTTTTCCATTGCGGTGCTTTGTTATCGCGCGGAAGAAGAAATCATTCCATTCGTCGAGAAGCTTCACAAGATAATGTCGCTGTTTCGCTTTGAATGGGAATTGCTTCTGGTGGCAAATTTCTGGCCAGGCACGGATGATCGGACTCCTGAAATCTGCCAGCGACTTGCAGAACGGTTGCCTTTTGTTCGCGTGCTGGCCGAACCAAAAGAAGGGGCTATGGGATGGGACATGCGGCGCGGACTCGACGCTTGTCGTGGCAGGTATATCGGAGTAATTGACGGCGACGGCCAGTTTCCGGTCGAAGCGATATTCTCCTGCTTCGCGAAGATAAGAAGCGACGATTTCGACCTTGTGAAGACATATCGCGTTCAACGCCAGGACAGCTTTTATCGGAGATTTATTTCGACGGTTTATAACCTGCTCTTTCATCTTTTCTTTCGCGGCTCCAGCAAGCTTCGGGATGTGAACTCAAAGCCGAAGATCATGGCGCGCGAAGCGTACGAAAGGATGACGCTGCAGTCTGACGACTGGTTCATTGATGCGGAGCTGATCTTAAACTGCATCAATCTGAACCTCCGCATCTATGAGATTCCAGTTGAATTCCAGTCTCTAGGAAAACGAAAATCGTTTGTGAAGCCGGGCGCAATTTTAGAATTCCTCAAGCACATGATTGAGTATCGGTTCGGTTCGCGCTCACCAACCGGAAACAGCAAATGATTGAAACCATCTTTGTCACCGGTGGCAGTTCAACATTAGGTCAACATGTCCTGCGCAGGTTGATGTCGCACTTCCACGTTCTCGCAGTGGTGCACCGGCACAATGTTCACATTCCGGATGCCGCAATTGAACTATTGCACGGAGGACTGGAAGAGACTTTTCGCGACCCGCGGGCATTGCACAGAGCACAGGTGGTCCTGCATATGGCTGCCGTGACCCATGCAGACGATCCGGCCAAATACTTTCATGTGAACGCGGAGTTAACGAAACAATTGGTATCGGCCTGCAGCGCGTCGCAACATTTTATATATGTCAGCACAATCTGTGCACACCCCGATGGCGGCGCATATGGGCGCTCCAAATGGCTCGCCGAAGAAGCAATCCGCGGCAGTCGGTTGGATTATACCATTATCCGGCCGTCGGAGATCTATGGTTCCAAGGATGCCGAGGGAATCGATGCACTCATTGCAGTTGCACGAAAGGTCCGCATCTTGCCGGACTTTCGATATGGAGGGTCAATGAAGTATGCACCGATCAGCACGGGGGAAGCTGCGCACTTTATTGCGGAGACAGCAATTTATCGCCGTGAGACAGGACAAACTTACACTCTTTGCGCTGATCGTTTATGCACCGCCCCCGAGATGGCCCGAGCGCTCCGCAGTTCCGTGCGTCCTCTCTTTGTAATACCCGTACCCATCATTATGCTTCGTGCAGCGAAGGCGCTTCGGTTACCTATGCCATTCAAGCGCGATCAAATCGATCGACTCGTTCTACCAAAAGCGTACGACAGCACGCTGGCACGCCGCGATTACGATTTTCAGGCTCAATCCTTCATCGATTATCTGACCGAGAGCGGAAAAATCACGGCTCGCGCGGGTTCCGGGCGATGAGGGCTTGAATCGTGTAGCGAAACAAATAGACCGGCCGGCGAATATACTCTTCTACGGTCGCAAAATAGTCCGATAGCAAGGCTCGCCATTCCTGATCGGTTTTTATGTTTTCACCCCGGTCAAGCCGCATGAACATTCTTCCCACCCAATCATCGTTCGCGCTGAAGCAAGGCTCATAGAAGATAAAACGACCACTGGGACGTAGACATGCTCGTGCCAAACCCAATATTTCGTCAATCTGTTGGTCGGTGAGGTGATGGAGCACTCCCAGCGAAAGAAACGCGTCGGCATGCTGCGCCAACTCCCGAACTCGTGAGCTGCTGGCATCTCCGCAGAAGAATTCTCCACGGCTCCCATATCGTGACTGCGCCACGCGAATGTACTCGGGGTTAGGATCAAATCCGAAATAATTCACCAAAGGAAGAAACTCGAGCGCTCTACCTGTGCCGCAACCTGCATCCACAACCTTCTCGCCGGGGCGGAAAGCAACATGTGTTTTAACAAAAGCTGCGCGGTCCCGGCCACCGCCCACCAATCTTTGCAAGAGGTTGTAAAGCCGCGGCAACCGCAACGGGGCATAGACCGTATCGCGAGAGAAAGTCGCCATTTTGTTAGAACTGTAAGTAACTTCTGGATGGCCAAGTGGGCAAATTCGAACACCGGTCCGCCCCTTCCAAATTGCAATGTTCGAGGCGATTTTCAGCTGGAGCAAACCCGGCGGTTGCTTCCAGGTGACCCAGCCGCCACAGAGCAGGAGAATGAAAGTGAATTTGGTTTTGCACTGTGTGCGATCTTCTTCGTAAACTCCAAAGCGACTATCTTACGCAGGAAGCCAGCCGGTTAACGCGATTGCAATTTCGTGACAATCGTATGGTCCCTCCTTTAACTTCGCGTCATATGCAGAGCTCAGAGACAGAGCGAGCGTATCGGCGCTTCGTGTTTGATGCGATTTGCGTGGCCGTTCTCATCGCCTATTTCCTCCACTTTGCGTTTCCGGCGCTGCGCGGTGGATTTCGCGAAGACGAAATGATGAACATGGGGATCTGTTGGTGCGTCGGCGCGCTAAAATCGCTCCTGGCAAACCTCGTGTTCTGGAAGTTATTTCTTTGTTCGGGATGCGGTCTTTATGATCTGCCGCTCTACTTGTATCGCCCGGGGGGCGCTCTTTACTATCTGCCGCTTTATCACTTCTTTGACCTGGATCCTTTGCCTTATCGAATTGTCCAGATCAGTATTCTCGTTGCGTCGATTCTTCTGGTCTATTACTTGAGCCGGCGTCTCGCCTCTTCGCGCCGTATCGCTTTTCTCGCTGTCCTTGCTCTTTGTTACCACCCACGGCTTGCCGGCCTCGTGTTCGTCGGTGCGTTTATTTATGACGTGTTATGTGGATTCTTTTACTTCGCGGCATTGGCTTACTACGTGCATATCCGCGAGAGAGGGGTCTCTCTGCAGGCCGTGCAATTGCTGGGATTTCTGGCCCTTTATCTTATGGCGCTAAACTGCAAGGAAATGGCAGTTACGCTTCCAGTGATCGTCCTGATTTATGAGTTCCTCAACTCGCCCGGCTGGACGGACTGGAAAGCGTTCCTGCGCTGGATCCGGACTTCTGCCGCGCCGTCGCTGATTGCTGGATTACTCACCGTTTCATATATCTACGGGAAAATTCACGGTAGCGGCTCGCTGGCAAGTTTAGATCCTTATCGGCCCGAATATTCATGGCATAATTTCACAGCTTCCAACGCCAAGTTTGTTAGCCAATTGTTGTTTGCCGGGCATACGATCGCGCCAATAGCGCTGCTACTCTTGTGGGCGCTGGTTTTCATTTATGCCTTTCTGCGCCGGGACCGCACACTTCAGCTTATGGCCTTCTGGGTAGTGATCGTGCCCCTTCCTGTGGCGTTTATTGTCCCCGTGCGCGGCGATGCATCCCTTTATCTTCTGCTGTTCGGATGGGCAATGATCTTTGCAAAGGTTACGTTTGATTTGATCACTCTAGTTTCGAAATTTTTGGTATTCCTTGGCAACCGTGCACTTCCTGCAGCAACAGGCGCAATCATAGGGGATGCTTCCAGGAAAGTATCTCTTCGGGGGGGGTTCCGAATCGTCGCGACACTTTTGGTGGCGTTCGCTCTTGCAGCCTTTACACAGAAAGAGAATCAGCGCGTTCAAGTGCCTTGGCTCAACGTAGGCGCAAAAACCTCCCATGTTATCCATACGTTTCGTTCCCTGGGTTTGCGTCCATTACATGGCAGTAGCATTCTCCTTTTGTTGAAAGAAAATCTCTTCCAAAACAAATGGAATGTTTTTTTTATTGCCTCTCTGGTCTGGAACGATCATTCCCTGCGTATTTGGGTCGAAAACGTAAATGAACTCACGCCACAGCAACAGGCGGACGTCGATTACATCATTTCAGTCAGTGAATTCGAAGCAGACGTCGTCCGTTCGCCGGAGCTTCCAAACTCGGACTAATCGGTCAGCCCGTAAGTTTAAGAAGTTGATCGTCCTCGCACGTGAGCAATTTACAGTCAGCCCACCTCGTTACGGAGCCTATCAATGAGTAGTCGCGTCCGACAGTGGATCGCGATGCCAGGCTGGCCAACCGTTTGTGGCGCGCTGTTAGCTGTATTACTGCTGATACAGATAACGAGCTTGCATCACAAGGGACTTACTACCGATGAGCCTCTTCACTACGAGTACGGCTATCGCGTGTTGAATGGGGCTCCAGAGAGAACGAGTGCCATAAATAGTAGCACCATGCCTTTTTCAAGTGTGCAGGCCATGACGAGCATCAATCTGGCCGTCCTTGCCCGGACGGCCGGGCTTCCACTAGACACTTCCTGGAACGGTCAGATAACCCGCGGGCGGTACGCCACCATTGCGCTTTCGCTATTACTGGCGCTATACGTGTTGAAGTGGAGTTATGAACTCTACGGTCGTAACGGGGCTCTTCTCTCGTTGAGCCTTTACGTCTTCGATCCCAATCTGTTGGCACATGGCGAGTTGGTGACGGCCGACTTGCCGGCCGCCTTGATGACGACCATGGCACTCTACCACTTTTGGCATTTTCTAAAGTTAGGCGGCAAGCGACGAGCTCTCTTCAGCGCGGTGACGCTCGGCTTAAGCCAACTTGCCAAATACTCGTGCGTTTATCTTTATCCGATCTTTTTGGTGACTGCAGCGATTTATTGTCTGTTTAGGCCAGCAACTGGAAGGGCAAAGGCTGACCAATCGCACAGCCTGACTTGGAATCTGCGCCACTGGTTCATCGTAATAGCGTTTTTCGCCGTGGTGAGCATAGTGACAATTGATCTGGGGTTTTGCTTCGCTGGAATTGGAACTCCCTTGTCTGGGTATACCTTGAAAGACCCAATCTTCAAAAAACTCCAGGCAACCCCGATCGTCCGCAACCTGCCTCTTCCACTGCCAGTGCCTTACGTCCAAGGCCTGGATCTAGTCAAGTTCGAGGAGAGGATGGGAGAAGCTTGGGGAAACATTTACATGGCAGGGCAACTTCGAGTGAATCATCATGACGGGACGCTTCATGGGTTCCCAGGGTATTACTTCTACGCGGCCTTCTTCAAGGTGCCGATTGCGAAGCAAATCATATTTTTGGTGGCATTGGTCGGATACTTTTCAAGGCGTGGCCAGCCAACGGCGCGAGGACTTCGCCGAGAGGAGATTTTTTTGCTAGTTCCGATTCTGGCTTACTGGATCTATTTCAACTTCTTTTTTAACGCGCAGATCGGGATCCGTCATGTATTGCCTGTATTCGCCCTGGCTACGATCTTTTGCGGAAGATTTTTGGCCACGCCAGAATCCAAGCTTCGAAGATGTACTGCCGTGATTCTGGTCATTTGGGCTGCTGCATCGGCTCTTTCGTATTATCCGCATTTTATCTCGTATTTTAATGAGTTCGTTCCAGACAGGAAACTCGCCTACCGACACCTTGCAGACTCGAACTTGGATTGGCGTGGAAACGAATGGTATCTAACGGAATATATCCGCCGCCATCCTGGAGTGATCGTAGATCCTGGTAAACCTCAGGCGGGTCGAATTGTGGTGCCTGTCAACGCCCTGGTTGGAGTCAATCGAAGCCCTGAGGAGTATAAATGGTTGAGAGAGCATTTTACTCCGGTGGATCATATTGCCTACTCGTATTTGGTTTATGATGTTCCGAAAGAAATGCTTCCTCATAGCGGCGGCGACTTCAAAGGCCCAAAAGAACTGCTTCCGAGCACTTCTTACTAATGCTCAGCTGATGGCTTCCACTTGGCACGCGAATAAATTCCCGGTGACTATTGGCTTGCCGTCATCTTGTGGGCACACTGACTGCGCGATAAATTTCTTCCAGAATTTCTCGCAAACTGTAGCGAAATTCCCAGGTGGGATAGTGTTTCTGGAATTTTCTAACGTCGCTGATCCACCAGATGTGGTCGCCGATCCGGTTCGTCTCTTCATAGGTCCAGGTTAATTTGCGTCCACTTATTTCCTCACATAAGGCGATCGCTTCTAGCATCGAACAGTTACTGTGCCGGCCGCCGCCGATGTTATACACTTCTCCGCTGCGCGGCGTGCGAATGAATTCGACGAATGCTTCGACCAAATCGAAGCTGTGAATGTTATCACGAACCTGTTTCCCCTTGTAGCCCAACACGCGGTAAGACCTGCCGCTCTGCGTACATATCATCAGGTAAGAAAGAAAACCGTGCAGCTCAGTGCCCGCGTGTGCCGGTCCCGTGAGGCAGCCACCACGGAAAGAAACAGTCGGCATTCCAAAATAACGGCCATATTCCTGCACCAAAAGATCGGCTGCGGCTTTGGATGCACCGAAGAGCGAGTGCTTGCTGTAATCGATACTCATGGTTTCTGAAATTCCCTGCTCATACTCATGCCCTGGCTCGATTTCCCACCGCGTGGGCAATTCTTGCAGTGGCAACTGATTCGGCGTGTCGCCGTAAACTTTGTTTGTCGAAGTAAAAACGAACGGCGCTTCGGGAGAGAATGTTCTCGCCGCCTCGAGCAGGTTCAATGTGCCATTTGCATTAACCCTAAAATCGGTTTGAGGATCGCGGGCCGCCCAATCATGTGATGGTTGTGAGGCCGTATGCACAATGGCATCGATTTTTCCTGAATAACTCTTGAACAGCTCGGCGACTGCGGAGGCATCCCGAATGTCGAGGTCATGATGGTCGTAGCCGCGGACGTTCGCGATCAGATTATCACGCGTCTTCTTGGTCGATGCTTCTGCGCCAAAGAATTGTGCGCGCATGTCGTTGTCGATCCCAACAACATGCGCCCCCTCTTTTGCGAACCGCTTTACGGTTTCCGAACCAATCAACCCAGCCGATCCAGTGACGATAATTGTGCGCATTTACTCGACGATAATCTTAAGAGGATTTGCCTAGGAATCGTGGCCGCGGGTTGCGATGGGCGAAAAGGTTAACATACCAGGAGATATCCTTTCGGACATCATGTGCATCGAAGGAAACCAAACCACAGCTTCTGACCAGAGTCAGATCCATATTTAAGCTCTGAAGCAGCTCGACAAGTTCTTCCCATCCGACGCCCGCCTGCTCCAAACCGGCAGGCCAAAACTCAAGCAAAAGGTTGATGTCGGGGTTTTCCTGTAGCACTCGCTGGGCACCACGTAACGCATGAAGCTCGTATCCTTGAATATCCATCTTGATCAGGTCAACGCGTTGGCCGGGCTTGAAGTAATCGTCGAGCGCGACCATGTCGGTTGGAATAGCGCGGCGTGAATCTCCATCAGCCTTGTACGCTCTATGATCGACGTTTAGCTTGTCTGAAACGTAAAGCTTGCACTCGCCGCTTTTTTCTCCAACTACAGCCTGAGTAAGCCGGACGTTTCGGACATCACTTGTGGCAGCAGACAATCGCCTGAAGTTATCTGGCGATGGTTCGAAGGAATGAACCAGGCCGGTCGGGCCAACACAGCCGGAAAGAAACTGCGAGTAAATTCCGATATTAGCGCCGACATCTACGACAACAGCGCCTTTAAACAAAATCTTCCTTAGCAGCTCTCGTTCCGCGCGATCAGAGTAGGTCTTGTAGGCGGCATAAAGCGGCCGATAGATGGGAAAGGCGCGTTCGTACACCTTATTGGCGGCGCGACGTAGGAATGAAGTTGTCGACATTAGCTTTGGTCAGGCTGCGGTAAGGAGAGACCCCAGAAACGGCGGCAACCAATAGCTCAGTAGATACATTTCTCTCGATCTGCGCTCGGGGACGTCACAAGCAATGCCGTTCTCATTGGGGATGGATGCTCACATTGATACAATATTGGAAAAGATATTGGGAAGCCATACGTTCGTCCAATGCGGGGTCGCTGGAGAGAGATGCTCAAGTCGAACGTAACGGTGGCGGCGCCATGGGATTGCTGGGATTCTGTTGCTCTCGCGCTTGCTGTGTTCACTGCCGTTTGGGTCTTCGCGCTTAAACTTAAGACATTCTACGATCTGGGTTACTCAGGCGACCTGTTTGCGGTTACTCAACTTGCTCGAAGCTGGCTGGAGGGGCGGGGTTTACTCCACGACAACTGTTTTGGGAACTATCTTGCTATTCACACCTACTTTTTCCTTCTCCCGCTCGGACTCATAGCAAAGCCATTCGGCGCTCCCGGCTTGCTATTCGTGCTTGCCGCATCGGTGGGAGTGACTTATTTCTGGGCGGCGCGGATCTTGCGTCTTCTCGGCGTCGATGGCCGCGTCGCAGTAATCGCGGCCGGAGCACTTCTTATCTCACCCCTTTCGGTGGCGTTCTATCAGGAGGCGGGTAATGGGTTCTATGTCGAGACTCTCACGCTCGCGTTGTGCTTAATGCTGTTTTATTTTCTACTTCAGCAGCGGACGATCGCGTCAATCGTGACGGCAATTGCTGTCATCAGTGTAAAAGAGGATGCGCCGATAGCCGCAGCCATGGTAGCGATAGTAGCAGGCGTTGAGACATGGCTTTCTTCACAAGGCAAACCCGCGCGTTGTCGTTTCAACTCGCCTGCAGTGATCACACTTATCCTGTCGGTTTTTGCGATCCCCGTTTTGCTGACGATTTCTTCGGCGCAATCACCGACGATGTACGCTCATCACTCACTTGACCGCCTTGGTATCGTGGCGCCTGGAAGTTTGTCCAGTCCCGGAGCGCTTTTTGCTTTTGTCGCATCTAATATTGCGCAATGGCTTGGCAGTAACGTTATCCGTCAATGGCTGTGGGTCATGATCGTAGGCACTTTTGGAACAGTCTTGTTGCGCCCGTATTATTTGGTTGTTGGTGTCCCTACAACGGTGATCGCATGGCTTATGAATCGCAACGACCTCCTGTGGGCTCCACGATTTTTTTCTACCGAGACGCTGGTTTGGTGTATCACGTTGGTAGGGTTTGCGTCCATTGCGCGGACTGTATCAAACCCCAGCAAGCAGATGCGGACTGCGATGCTTACGGCCGCAATTGTAATCACAGCGTTGGCAGTGTGCGCACAACTCGCGCTCGTCCCGTGGTTCGCCCGTGGGGCGTACCTCCTTCGTTCAACCAGCCTTTGCTCCTCATCAGAGCGACAAGAGGCTGACGCGGTGTTTGCGCGCTACCGCCAAGAAGGTAAGCCTGAGGAGCCGGTTATCGCATCAACTACGCTTTTCCGCTACGCGCATGATCGAAATCTCTTTTGGCTGACCCGACTGCATGGCCGTCCCAAGCCGATCTGGATCCTAGGCGATAGCGCCGACGCCTACGCCCCCTTTAGAATCAGCCTAGATACAATAAACGCGGAATCTGGAA
>Ga0193713_1000158_pt1 | contig 21996 bp, 21 predicted proteins | sample H3a2metaG_FD_143054 | JGI IMG/M metagenome (GOLD analysis project Ga0193713, IMG submission 143054) | Soil microbial communities from a riparian zone of the East river system, Colorado, United States - H3a2 | ecosystem: Environmental > Terrestrial > Soil > Riparian zone | place: USA: East River... | reverse complement strand
GCCGGCGGCGCGCGACTACTGCGACGCAATGCTCTCCTTGCCGCCGATGCAGGAATGGCAGGCAGCCGCGAGAGCCGAGGCCGAAACACTGCCGCAGTTCGAGATGGCGCCCTGAAAGGCAGGTCCCAGTGAAGATTTACGCCGTCGGCGGAGCGGTGCGCGACGAGCTCCTCGGCCTGCCGGTGGCAGACCGCGACCATGTCGTGGTCGGGAGCACGCCGGAGGAGATGGTGCGCCTCGGCTACAAACCGGTGGGCAAGGATTTTCCGGTGTTCCTGCATCCGCGAACCCATGAAGAGCATGCGCTCGCGCGCACCGAGCGCAAAGTCGCGCGCGGCTACAAGGGTTTCCAGGTCTACGCCGCGCCCGACGTCACTCTCGAGCAGGACCTCGCGCGGCGCGACCTGACCATCAACGCGATGGCGCGCGACGAAGCCGGGCAGCTCGTGGACCCCTTCGGCGGCGCGGCCGATCTGGAACGCGGGCTGCTCCGGCACGTGAGCCCCGCCTTCGTCGAGGACCCGGTGCGGATCCTGCGGGTCGCGCGCTTTGCGGCGCGCTTCGGTTTTGCGGTAGCGCCGGAGACCATGGCGTTGATGCGCTCCATGGTCGCGAACGGCGAGGCGGACGCCCTGGTGCCCGAGCGCGTGTGGCAGGAATTTTCCAGAGGTCTGATGGAGGGTGATGCGGCTCTCATGTTCCCGGTGCTCGCCGAATCCGGGCTCCTCGAGAAGCTGCCCGAGTTGAAGCTCGCTTTCGAGCACGGCCGGCCGGCGAACGATGCCGCCCGCGTTCTCGTTCGCGCGCTCGAGTGCGCCGCGATCGAGCGGCTGGGCCTCGCGCCGCGTTTCGCTGTGGTTGCCCTCGGGGCGCCTTCCGTTCAGGCGACGCGCGCGCTGTGCGAGCGCCTCAAGGCGCCCGGCGATTGCCGCGATCTCGCCGTGCTCGCACGGCGGCACGGCGAGACGATGAAGCGCGCTCCGGCGCTGGGCGCAGCGGATTTGCTTGCGCTGCTCGAGCATTGCGACGCCCTGCGCCGGCCCGAGCGCTTCGGTGAGCTGCTCGCGCTCCTCGCCTGCGTCGAGCGGGGCGAGCGCGGCTGGGCGGAAATACCCTACATGCCGCGCGTGGTCTTGCGGCGGGCCCTCGCCGCGGCCGCCGGCATCGATGCGGCGAAGATCGCCGCACGAAGCGCGAAACCCGATATCGCCGCAAAACTGCGCCGCGCGCGCATCGCTGCCATCGAGGCGCTCGGCTGATGGAACCTCGATCCGAAACCGCCATGCTGTGGGACGACCTCAAGCAGAACCTCCTCGCCGGCACGCGCCTCGCGCTTTTCCTGCCGGTGCGCGCGCTCGATTTCCGCATCTCGGTCGGACAGTACGTCGCGCTGGTGTTCGCGAGCCTGGCGTTCTGGCTCGCCGGCGGCATGTTGCGCTCGGGTTTTCCGGGCAGCGTCGATTTCGGCGCGCTCACCGTGGCGCTCGCGGAGATCCCGCTCGTGCTCGGCGCCTGTCTTCTTGCCGCGAGACTGTTTCGGGAGGCGCAGCTCGCCGTGGCGTTTGCGGTGTTGCTCGTCGCGACGGACCCCGTTTTCGAAGTCGCAGGAGTCGCGGTCCAGGCCGCGACGCGGCTGGACGCGATCGAGCCCTATGCAGGAGCCGTGGACTGGGCCTTCATCGCCTGGGGCTTCGCCGTGCTGCCGCGCACCCTGTACGTTCTCACCGGCTGGCGGGGCCGTCCCTCGGTGCTCGCGTTCGGCCTGTTCGCCGGGCTGCTTGCGATCCTCGTCGCGGTTTTCCCGCGCGCCGAGCTTTGGATCGCGGCACAGGACGACCGGGTCGAAGCCGCGCGGCCGCGGTTGACGCAGGAAGAGGTGTTCCACCGGCAGGGATTCCTGCTCGATGAGAAGCTTGCCGCGCTCAGCCCCGAGCGGCGCGGCGTCGTGGACCTGTATTTCGTGGGCGTCGCAGGAGACGCCAAGCAGGATACGTTCTACGCGGAACTCGCTTCGGTCAAGGAGCTTCTCGACGAGCGTTTCGACACGGCCGGCAGATCGATCGCGCTCATCAACAATGCAGCGACCCTGAAAGACCATCCCATCGCCACCGCGAGCAACCTGCGCGCAACGCTTGCGCACCTCGGGAACACGATCAATGCCGACGAGGACATCGTGCTTCTGCACATCGCGACCCACGGGAGCAGCGACTACAGGCTCGTGCTCGATCTCCCACCGCTCGAGCTCACGCAGCTCACACCCAGCGCCCTCGCGCGCATGCTCGCCGACAGCGGCATCAAGTGGAAGGTGATCGTGATCTCGGCGTGCTTCTCCGGGGGGTTCATCGAGCCGCTCAAGGACGACAATACCCTCGTCATCACCGCCGCCGACGCGTTTCACTCCTCCTTCGGTTGCGATTACGACAGCGACTACACCTGGTTCAGCCAGGCGTTCTACGACGAGGCGCTGCGCGACAGCTTTTCGTTCCTCGAGGCGTTCGAGGCGGCGAAAAAAGCGGTGGGCGAGCGGGAGCGGACGCAAGGCACTCCGGGCTCCAACCCGCAGATGTTCGCAGGCAATGCGATCCGCAAGAAGCTCGCTGCACTGGAGAAACGCCTCGCCGCGAGGGAGGTCGAGCCCCCTCAGAAGAGCCGCGCCAAAAGCGTCAGGGCGAGCGAAAGCACGATCGTGGTGGCGAAGGGAAGGTAGTAGAGCCGCCCTTTGTAGCGCACCGTGAGATCGCCCGGCAGCCGGCCGAGCCCGTATCTCGACAGCCACGGCGAAAGCGCCGTGAGCACTACGAGCGCGATCGCGACCGCCAGGAGCCATTTCAGCATGGCTTTACTTTACCGGGCTTCAGGATAAACTGCGCGGCTTCCAAACTCGTCGAGGAAAACGATGATCGAGCTCTACACCTGGAGCACGCCGAACGGCCGCAAGGTTTCGGTGATGCTGGAGGAATGCGGCCTCGCGTACAACCTCCACAAGATCAACATCGGAGCGGGCGAGCAGTTCGCTCCGGACTACGTTGCGATCAATCCCAACGGCAAGATCCCGGCTATCGTCGATCCCGAAGGCCCTGGCGGAAGGCCGATCGCCATGATGGAGTCGGGCGCCATCTTGATCTACCTTTCGGCGAAGACCGGAAAATTCCTGCCGAAGACTGACCGGGGCAAGTACGTTGCGCTGCAATGGCTGATGTTCCAGATGGGCCACGTCGGGCCGATGTTCGGCCAGGTGCACCATTTCCTGCGCTCGGCGAAAGAGCCCGTGCCCTACGCGATCGAGCGCTACACGAAGGAGAAAGACAGGCTTTACGGCGTGCTCGACAAGCGCTTGGGCGAAGCCGAATACCTCGCCCTGGAATACTCGATCGCCGACATCGCCACCTATCCCTGGGTCGCGCGCTACGAATGGCACAAGACCGATCTCAACACCTATCCGAATGTGAAGCGCTGGTTCGATGCAATCAGCGCAAGACCGGCGGTGAAGCGCGGGATGGCGGTACCTTCCTGATCTTTTCCCCTTCCTCCGGGAGGGGCTAGGGTGAGGGCCTCGCGTACTTGACGAGAAAGGCGTTGATTTCCTCGACATTGAGCTGAATTTCACGCGGATCGGGCTGGTTGCTGACCACGCGGTTCATCCACTCCATGTTCTTCTCCATGCGCGCCACCACCGCCGGCCACTCCGCCGCGGTGTGACGCCTGGGGTCGGGCAGCACGTGGCACTGCTGGCAGGCGAGCTTGAATGACTGGCCTTCCGGCAGATTGACCGCGGGATATTTCTTCGGGTCGAGCGGTCGCTGTCCCTGCTTCTGCAGATAGGCGAGGAGGACGGTTGCCTCGTCCACGCTCGGCGCTTCCACGCCCGCCATCATTTCCTGCATCAGCTCGCCCAGGTTGCCCTTGCCCCGCATGCGCACCACCATGCGCTCGAATATCGCCGGCCATTTCTCCGCTTGATGCATCGCCGGGCTGGGCAGGTTGTGGCACTGCACGCAGTACTGGACGAGGAGGCGCGCTCCGCGGGAGCGGCGCTCCGGGAGCTGCCGCAGCTCGAACGCGGGAGGAAGAATGCGTTCCAGCATCGGGCCGTGCGGGCTCTCGGCCCAGCGCTTTTTCGCCTGCTCGACGAGCTGCGCGTCCTGCGCGGCGGCCGTCGCCACGAACAGGGCGGCGACGGGAAACGCGGCAGCGTAGTGCATCGCCGAATTATACTTGGCCGAATCGCCGGGTCCGGGCAACGCGGACCTCTCCATTTTCCGAGGAGGCAAGATGAAAAACTCCGCCTACGAGGCCATCATCGTCGGCACGGGCCAGTCGGGCAAGCCGCTTGCCATCGCGCTCGGGCGCGCGGGCTGGAAGGTCGCCGTGATAGAGCGCGAGCACGTCGGCGGGACGTGCATCAACGTCGGCTGCACGCCGACCAAGGCCATGGTGGCCAGCGCCCGCGTCGCTTATCTCGCCCGGCGCTCGAAATACTTTGGCGTCGACGCCGCTCCGGTCGCAGTAAGAATGCGCCGCGTGCTCGAACGCAAGCGCGGCATCGTCGAGAGCTTTCGCGACAGCGGGCAGAAGACGCTCGAGAAAACCGCCGGCCTCGAACTGATTTTTGGTGAAGCTCGCCTCAAGGACGCAAGGCACGTCGCGGTGAAACTGAGAAGTGGCGGCACGAGGGAGCTCGAGGGCAAGCGCATCGTCATCAACACCGGCTGCCGGCCCGCGGTGCCGACGATCCCCGGGCTGGACAAGGTGCCCTTCCTCGATTCCTCGAGCATCATGGAGCTGGCCGAGCTGCCCAGGCACCTGATCGTGCTCGGCGGAGGCTATATCGGCCTGGAGTTCTGCCAGATGTTCCGGCGCTTCGGTGCCCGGGTGACCATCGTAAACCGCGATCCGAGGCTGATTGTGCGCGAAGACCCCGACGTCTCGGCCGAGGTCGGGAAAATCCTCGAGGAAGACGGTGTCGAGATTCTCAACTCGACGCAGGTGACGCTCGTCGAAAAGGCCGGAGCGGGCGTGCGCGTGGTGCTCGGGACCGGCAAGGGATCGAAGAAGGTCTCGGGCAGCCACCTGCTCCTTGCCCTGGGCCGCGTGCCGAACTCCGAGCGCCTCGACCTCGGCGCCGCCGGAGTCGCGACCGACAATTCGGGCTTCATCGAGGTGAATCCGAAGCTCGAGACCAGCGTCCCCGGCATCTATGCGATCGGGGACGTGAAAGGCGGCCCGGCCTTCACGCACATCTCCTACGACGATTTCCGCATCCTTCGTGAAAACTGGCTGAACGGCGGCAACGCGACCATCGAAGGGCGGCCGGTGCCCAATTGCGTGTTCATCGATCCCGAGCTCGCGACGGTAGGGCTGAACGAGACCGAGGCGAAAAAGCGCGGGCTCGACTACCGCGTGGCGAAGCTGCCGATGGCGAGCGTCGCGAGGGCGATCGAAGCGAGCGAGACGCGCGGTTTCATGAAGGCGATCGTGGATGCAAGGACGCAGCAGATTCTCGGCTGCACCATTCTCGGCGTGGAAGGCGGGGAGATCATGTCGATGCTGCAGATCGCGATGATGGGCAGGATTCCCTACACCGCGATCAAGGAAGGGATTTTCGCGCACCCGACGCTCGCCGAGTCGCTCAACAACCTCTTCATGACGCTCGATCCGCGATGAAGCGGCGCGCCTATTTCTTCGCAGGTCCGGCCGTTTCCCGCTCCAGCATCGGCTTTATCTCGCGGTCTTTCTTCTCAGCGGCTTTTTTCACGTCGCCCTTCTTCATGCTCTTCTTTTTCATCTCCCCGTGCATGGGCTCGTCCATCTTCATGGGCTTGCCAGGCGCATCCGCGGCCCAGGCGCCGGTGCCGGCGGCAAGGATCGCCGCTATCGCGATGGCTTCGAGCGGTTTCATCAGCTGCCACTGAACCAGTTGTAGCCCTGGTCCTCCCAGTAGCCGCCCGGATACTCATTGGTGACGTACATGGACATGATGTGCTTCGGGTTCTTGAATCCGAGCTTGGTCGGAATGCGCAGCTTCATCGGGAAGCCGTACTTGGGCGGCAGGATCTCGTCGGCGTAACGGAAGGTGAGCAGGGTCTGCGGGTGCAACGCGGTGGCCATGTCGACGCTCGAGTAGTAGTCGTCGGCGCACTTGAAGCCGATGTACTTCGCCGATGTATCGGCGCCGATACGCGCGAGGAAATCGCTGAAGCGCACGCCGCTCCACTTGCCGATCGCGCTCCAGCCCTCGACGCAGATGTGGCGCGTGATCTGCGAGGTCTGCGGCAGGGAGTAGAGCTCGGGCAGCGTCCAGGGTTTCTTGTCGCGGATGAGGCCGGCGAGCTCGAGCTTGTAGCTCGCCCCGTCCACGTACTCGACCTCGTCCACGCTGTAGAAGGCGTTGAAGGGGAAGGGCTTGGTGATCGCGCTCTCCGGGAATTCCGGCGCGAGCTTGTTCGGATTGAAGAGCCAGGCCTGGGTTCGGTCGTTCCAGCGCGACATCCCGTTGAGCACCTTCTGCACGCTCTCGTCGTCGGTGAGATCGCAGCCCGAGAGCAAGGCGAGCGCCCCCAGCGACAATCCCTGCCTCAGGAAGAGGCGCCGCTCGATCGAGCGGATGAGCGTGGGCGCATGGTCCGCCAGGCTTGTTTCCATGGTCCGTCCTTTCATGACGCCCTCCTTGAGCGGCCGGTGAACATCGTCGGCAAAGTGCGCGGCACGAGGATCACCATGAGTACATGGACCAATACTATGAGCACGAGCAGCGCCATCGCGAGAAAGTGCACCACGCGCGCGCCTTCATAGCCGCCGAAAATCGCGGTGATCTCCTGCAGCTGAACCGGTTTCCAGATCGCGAGGCCCGAGAAGACCAGCACGACGCCGCACAGGATGATCGCGAGATAGGCGGCGCGCTGCGCGGCGTTGTACACGGAGAGGTCCTCGTGCGCCAGTTTTCCGCGCAGCGCCTCAAGCACGTCGCGAAATACCGCGCGTGGTGTCAGTGGAAAGAGCTTCCCGCGGAAATGTCCTGAAAAAATCCCGTAAACGACGTAGACCAGCCCGTTCAGGACGAGCAGCCACATCGCCGCGAAGTGCCACTGCAGCGCGCCGGCGAGCCAGCCCCCGAGCGTGAGCTCGTTCGGGATCCTGAACGGGAACAGGGGCGAGGCGTTGTAGATGCGCCAGCCGCTGGTCACCATGACGAGGATCGCAAGCACGTTGATCCAGTGCGTGATGCGCACGACGAGCGGGTGGATCCTGACCCATTGCGTTTGCGCGGATTCCATCGGCGTGGTCCTCCGGGGTCGAGGGGATTAGGTTACACCTTACAGCGATTCTCGCCGGTCGCCTTCGCTGAAGCCCGCGAGCGGCTTCGGGAACCCGCGCGCGAGCGCGATCACCTTGAAGAGCTCCCCCATCTCCGCCGGGCTCATCAGGCGGTTAGCCTGGTTGGCGAGAGGAAGGAACTTCGCGCCGTCCTCCGCCGGCGTGCGCGACATCACTTCGGTAATGCCGCAATTGACGAGGAACTGCGCCTGACCGGTATAGCCGGCGACATCCAGCCCGCCCTCGCGCGCAGCCCCGGCAATGGCGCTGAAATCGACGTGGCTGGTGATGTCCTGCAGTCCCGGGAGGAAGAAAGGATCGGCGTGGGCGTGGTGGCGGTAATGGCACATGAGCGTCCCGTCCTTGCGCTGCGGATGGTAATACTCCTTTTGCGGAAAGCCGTAATCGACGAAAAACGCCACGCCCTTTTCCAGCACGCCTGCAAGCGAGCGGATGAAACCCCGTGCGGCGAGCTGGATCTCGGTGCGAAACCCCTCGGGCAGCTTGAGCGCGCGCGCGGCAGCCAGCGGCCCGCCGGAAGCCAGCCGCCAGGACCAGTCGAGGCGATCGTTTCGCACGCCGACGCCCCCTTCCTCCACTTTCCCGCTCTGAACGCGCACCACGTGGGAGGGCATCGCATCGAGCACTTCATTGCCGAGCACGACGCCGGAAAACACCGGGGGCAGGCGGTTGAGCCAGGCCACGCGCTCGAGCAGGTGCGGCACTCTCGCAGCGAGGGTGTCCCGGCTACGCTCGCGCAGATCCGCCGAAAGCTCGAGGATGAGATAGTTGCGCGGCGCTTTTCCCGAGCGCTCCAGCTCCTCGAGCAGCGTCGCGGCGAGCGCGCCGCTCCCGGCGCCAACTTCGAGCACCTCGTCGAACCCCGCCTCCAGCACTTGCTTCACCTGGTGCGCGAGCGTCTGACCGTAGAGCGGCGAGATCTCCGGCGCCGTCACGAAATCCCCGGCTTTGCCGAGCTTTCTCGCGCCTGCGCTGTAGTAGCCGAGTCCCGGCGCGTAGAGCGCGAGCTCCATGTAGCGCGCGAAGCTGATCCAGCCGCCGCTTGCCGTGATTTCGCCGCGAATGTGCTCGGCGACGCGATTGCTGTGCTCGCGCGCGTCCGGCGTAGGCTCGGGGAGTGCCATATCGGGAATGGAAAGAGTATTCCGGTATCATTCTAGGCCATGAGCGAACCGCTTTCAGGGAAAGTTGTGCTCGTCACCGGCGGTGCGAAACGCGTCGGCGCGGCGATCGCTCGCCGCCTGCACCGCGAGGGCGCGAAACTGATGCTGCACTACCGGGGATCGGAGCGCGAGGCGAGAGCGCTGCGCGCCGAATTGAACGTCGCGCGCGCCGATTCCGTTGCGCTGGTGCAGGCGGACTTGCTCGATATCGCGGGTTTGTCCGAAATCGTGAGGAACACGATCGGTCGCTTCGAGAGGCTCGACGTGCTCATCAACAACGCTTCGACCTTCTTTCCGACACCGGTCGGCGAGATGACTCAGGCGACCTGGGACAGCCTCATGGGGGCGAATCTCCGCGCGCCGCTTTTTCTTTCGCAAGCCGCTGCGCCGCACCTGAAGAAGACCGGCGGGGCGATCGTCAATATCACCGACATCCACGCCGACCGGCCGCTCAAGAATTACGTGATCTACTCGATCGCCAAAGCGGGCCTGGCGGGCCTCACGCGCTCGCTTGCGCGCGAGCTCGCGCCCGATGTGCGCGTGAACGGCGTGGCGCCCGGCGCCATCCTCTGGCCCGAGGACGGATCGTGGGACGACCTGACGCGCCAGCGCATCGTCTCGCACACCCTGCTGAGGCGTACCGGCGACCCCGACGATGTCGCCCGCGCCGTTTACTATTTGATTGCGGAGGCGCCTTATGTCACGGGGCAGGTGATTGCAGTGGATGGAGGGAGAAGTATCAATTTATGAATGCACCCGAGAAAATCCATTTCACCCGCAAGCAGCGCTTCGAGGCGGGCAAGCTCGAAAAACGCCTGTGCCGGCTCGCCGGCCAAGCGATCGGCGACTACGACATGATCAGCGCGGGCGACCGCGTCATGGTGTGCCTCTCCGGCGGCAAGGACAGCTATGGCCTGCTCGACGTGCTCCTTAAGCTGCGCGAGCGCTCCCCGGTCACCTTCGATCTCATCGCCGTCAACCTCGACCAGCGCCATCCGGGCTATCCCGAGCACGTGCTGCCGGATTACCTCAAGTCGCTGGGCATCCCGTATCGCATCGAAGTACAGGACACCTACTCCGTAGTAAAAAGGGTAGTGCCGGAGGGCGAGACGATGTGCGGGCTGTGCTCGCGGCTGCGCCGCGGCGTGCTCTATCGCGTTGCGCGCGAGGTGGGCGCCACCAGGATCGCGCTAGGCCATCACCGCGACGATATCCTCGAGACATTCTTTCTCAACCTATTCTTCGGCGGGAAGATGAAAGGAATGTCGCCGAAGCTGCAATCCGACGATGGCCAGCACGTCGTCATCCGCCCCCTTGCCTACGTGGCGGAGGCCGACCTCGAAGCCTACGCCGAAGTAAAGCAGTTCCCCATCATCCCGTGCGACCTGTGCGGATCGCAGCCGACGCTGCAGAGAAAGCAGGTCAAGGAGATGCTGCGCGAGTGGGAAAAGCGCCATCCGGGGCGGGTGGAGTCGATGTTCCGAGCGCTTTCGGATCTCGTGCCTTCGCATCTCATGGACCGCAAGCTCTTCGATTTCGCCGCGGTCCAGGCCACCGGCAAGGCGTTCGGGGACGGCGACAAGGCGCTCGACCGGTAAACCTGAACTGTCGTCGCGAAGCGACGGCTGGCTTCGCGCATCGGTTCCCGGCGCGGTCCGCCCGCTTACTCCCCGGGTCAACAGCGTTCCGGATACGCGCGTTGAACCTAACGCAGGCATCGCACTCTATAGATGAAATGCGCCGTCGAAAATTGGGCCCTTGGGACTACTTCGTCGTCGCAGGTTCATGGCACTGATGCAAACATCGCGTTCCATATTCTTAAGGTAACGAACCGGAAATGAGGCGCCCCTTGGGTACCGCGGGCTACTTGGTCGTCGCAGGTTTCGTCGCGCTGGTGCTGGCTGCGGTCGGCCGCGTGACCGCGCAGGACTGGCGCACAGCAAGCCAGGAGCCGGTGGGCCTCGCGCCCGACCCCGCGAAGACCGCCGAGGCGATCGTGCAGGTCTACGCCGCGCGCGTCATCGGGTGGCGGGGCGTTTTCGGCGTCCACACCTGGATCGCGGTGAAACCGGCTGCGGCAGCGGAATACACGGTTTACGAAATCATCGGCTGGCGCCTGCGCTCGCAGGACACCGCGCTCGTGGTGCGGCATCGCGCACCCGACATGCGCTGGTTCGGGTCGATGCCCGACCTGGTCGCCGAAAAGCGCGGCGAGGGCGTCGAAGAACTCATCGCGCGCATCGACAAGGCCGCGCGTTCCTATCCCTGGGCCGGGGAATACACCATGTGGCCCGGTCCGAACTCGAACACTTTCACCGCCTGGGTTCTGCGCGTGGTGCCCGAGCTCGAAGCAGATTTGCCGCCGACAGCGATCGGCAAGGACTATTCAGGGATGAAACTCGCCGGATCCGCCCCGAGCGGGCGCGGCTTCCAGTTTTCGCTGTTCGGACTCGCCGGCCTCACCGCGAGCGCGGTCGAGGGCTTCGAAGTGAACCTCCTCGGCCTCAGCTTCGGAATAAATCCTTTCGATCTCTCGCTCAAGCTGCCTCTTGTAGGCCGCGTCGGCCCGGCGCGCTCGTTTGCATCGAAAGCCGAAGAAACCGCTGCACCCAAGCACGCTCTTTAGCCCGGTTCGCTCCCTTTCATCAACCCGTATTATCCGCGCCCATTACAATTAAGGGCGTGAAGCCCGATTCGCCCTCCGCCCGCGAAGTGCTGCTCGTCGGCAGCGTCGGTCTGAAAGACAGCGAGGAAGTCTTTCGCACCGTGGGGCCGCTCCTTGGCGGCCGCATGAGGCGCATCCCGGATGGCGAGACCGGGCCGCGGACGTCGTGGGTGTCACGCCTGCGCTTCGCGCTCGAGGGCAATCCTTCGTTCGAAGATGACCCGCAAGAGGTTGCCGCGGGGGGCCGCATCACCCATCCCACCGAAGGCACGCGCACTTGGAAGGGCTCGGCCGTCATCGCGCGCGGCGCGCCTCCGCCGCCGCGCATGCGCTTGAAAGCGGGCGCGCGGCCAGATGGGGTCCGCATCGGCGGGCTCGGCTATCCCGAAGCCGCGATCGACTCCTACAAGCGCCTTTGCGCGCTGCGCGATCAGGGCGCCGTGCCGCGGCACTTGCGCTTTCAGGTCTCGCTGCCGACCACGGCAGCGTTTCTGAACGCACACCTCGTTTACGAGCACCACGCAGCCGTCGAGCCGATCTATCGCGGGCAGCTTTTCCGGGAGGTGGATGAAATCTGCGAGGCGATCGGGCACGAGCACCTTGCCCTCCAGTGGGACGTCTCGACCGAGATGGGGCAATGGGAAGGCGTGCGCCATGCGCATTTTCCCGATGTGAAGGCGGGCGTTATCGAGCGCCTGGCCCTCCATTGCAACCGGGTCCCGCGAGACGTCGAGCTCGGCGTGCACCTTTGCTACGGCAGCTACGGCGGGCGTCACTGGAAGGAGCCCGGGAGCGCCGCCAACATGGTCGAGGTCCACAACCGGCTCATCCAGTCGCTCGACCGGCCGCTGGACTACATTCACATGCCGGTGCCGGTCAATCGCGACGACGAAGCCTATTTCGCCCCGCTTGCGGAGTTGAAACTGCGTCGCGAGACGAAGCTCTTCCTCGGACTGGTGCACGATTCCGACGGCGTCGAGGGCACGCGCCGGCGCGTCGCCGTCGCGGCGAAATACGCGAGCGACTTCGGCATCGCCGCCGAGTGCGGCTTCGGCCGCCGGCCGCCGGAAACGATTCCGAACCTGCTGCGCATACACTCTGAAGCCTGAGCTGACCTTCCTTCCCCGATGAACCGGTTCGCATTTCTGCTTGCAACGATTGCCGCTTGGCACGGACCGGCGCTCGCGCAAGCTCCGGCCTGGCCGCAAAAGCCCGTTCGCGTCCTGGTGGGACTCGCCCCCGGGGGCAATCCGGACACGCTGGCACGCATGCTCGCCTCGAAGTGGGGCGACGCCTTCGGCCAGCAGTTCGTGGTCGAGAACCGCCCCGGAGCGGGAAGCACCGTCGCCGCCGACCTTGCCGCCAAGGCCGCGCCCGACGGCTACACGGTTCTCGTCAGCGACAGCAGCATCATCACCACTGCGCCGCACCTCTACAAATCCCTGCCCTACGATCCGTTCCGCGATCTTCAAGCCGTGTCGCTCGCGGTGGTGGTTCCGATGTGGCTGGTGGTGCATCCATCGGTGCCCGCCAATTCGATCGCCGGGCTGGTCGCTCTGGCAAGATCGGCAAAAGAGCCGTTGCCGTACGCCTCCTCGGGAAACGGTTCGATCCATCACCTGACGATGGAATTGTTCAAGGCCGACACGGGCGTCAACTTCACCCACGTGCCGTTCAAGGGCGCGGGCCAATCGGTCCCGGCAATGATCGCGGGGGACGTGAAGCTAGGCTTTATCGGCTACCCGGCCGCTGCAGGGGCGATCAAGTCCGGGCGCCTGCGGGTGCTCGCCTTCAGCATGGCGAAGCGCTCTGCGCTCACGCCCGAGGTCCCGACCGTTGCCGAGACCGTCGCCCCGGGGTTCGACATGTCGGCGCCGCTCGGCGTGTTCGTCGCCGCGCGCACCCCGCGCGAGATCGTTGCGCGGCTCAACCGCGCGGTGAACGCTGCGGTGAGCTCATCCGATGTGCTCGAGCGCATGGCAGCGATCGGCATGGAGCCGGCCGGCACTACGCCGGAGCAGTACGAGAAAATGCTCAGGGAGGAGTACGAAAGATTCGGAGGCCTGATCGGGCGGATCGGGATGCGGATTGACTGACGCGGTTCCGAAGGGGGTGAGTCGAAGGGACCACGTGTATTCGTAAAACTGCGATTGTCAAATTCATATTGACACGATAGACTGCGCGGAAATGAATTGCGCCACCCGCCTAGTGGAGATCTTCGGCAGCCAAGCCGAAGTCGCGCGCGCCTTCCGGCTCGATCGTGCGGTCGTCAACAACTGGGTCAAGTCCGGGTATGTGCCGGCGCGCTGGGCGACCGAGGTCGAACGCGTCACCAACGGCGGGATTCACGCCGTCGACGTGCTGAACGAGGCTTCGGCCAAGAAGCCGGTGAAGGTCAAATCGCGCCCCGACGACGTTCTCTTCGGGTCGCCCCTTTCGGGAAAGGAAGCCATGAACGATTTCGCGCCAGCCAAACGCATCAGCTCGTTCCATCCGCCGCAGAGGACGCTCATGGGTCCTGGACCGACGGAAATCCATCCTCGGGTGCTGACGACCATGAGCCAGCCGGCGATCGGCTATCTCGATCCGGTCTTCGTCGAGATGATGGAGGAGCTGAAGGGGCTGCTGCGCTACGTCTATCAGACCAAGAACCCGCTCACCTTCCCGATTTCGGGCCCGGGCTCGGTCGGCATGGAGTACTGCTTCGTGAACCTCGTGCGCCCCGGCGACAAGGTGATCGTGTGCAGGAACGGCGTGTTCGGCGGGCGCATGATCGAGAACGTCGAGCGCTGCGGCGGCAAGGCCATCGTCGTCGAGGACGAGTGGGGCGCCCCGGTCGATCCGCACAAGCTCGAGGACACGCTGAAGAAAAACCGCGATGTGCGTGTTGTCGCGTTCGTGCACGGCGAGACCTCCACGGGCGTGCAGTCCGACGCGAAGACCCTGGTCGAGGTCGCGCACAAATACGACGCGCTCGCGATCGTCGACGCGGTCACCACGCTCGGCGGCTCCCCCGTGAAGACGGACGAGTGGAAGATCGACGCGATTTACTCGGCAAGCCAGAAATGCCTCTCGTGCACTCCCGGGCTGTCGCCGGTGTCGTTCTCCGAGCGCGTGGTCGAATACGTCAAGGCGCGCAAGGACAAGATCCGTTCCTGGTTCATGGACATGAACCTGCTGCTCGGCTACTGGGGTGCGTCCAACCGCACCTATCACCACACCGCGCCGACCAACTCGCTCTTCGGCCTGCACGAAGCGCTGCTCTTGCTGCGCGAGGAAGGCATGGAAAATTCCTGGGCCCGGCACCAGCGCCATCACAACGCGCTGAAGGCGGGCCTCGAAGCGATGGGGCTCGAGTTCCTGGTGAAGGAGCAGTTCCAGCTGCCGCAGATGAACGCGGTGCGTTGCCCGGAGGGAGTGAACGAAGCCGAAGTCAGGAAGACGCTGCTGAACGAATTCAGCATCGAGATCGGCGCGGGGCTGGGGCCCCTTGCCGGCAAGATCTGGCGAATCGGCATCATGGGCTACTCCTGCCGCCCGGACAACGTGATGTTGTGCTTGTCCGCGCTCGGCTCGGTGCTCTCCGACATGGGAATGTCGGTGCACGTCGGCGATGCGGAAGCCGCGGCGCACGGGGCCTACGCCTCGATGCACGCGAAGGCCGCGCAGCAGAAGCAGAAGAGCCGCGCCGCGGCCTGATCGACATGCGGAACAATCGCGCATTGCCGGGAATGATAGCGGCGCTCGCAATGACTCTTGCGCCGTTGAGCGCACACGCGCAGGCCTCTCCTCAGATCGAGCGCGGCCGCTACATGGTCCTGACCGGCCACTGCAACAACTGTCATACCGCGGGCTATGCACCGAAAGAAGGCAATGTCCCCGAGAAGGACTGGCTGCTGGGCAGCGGGCCGGTGGGCTGGCACGGGCCTTGGGGAACGACCTACGCCTCCAACTTGCGTCTCACCGCGCCGGCGATGACCGAAGAACAATGGGTCGCGTATATCAAGACGTTCAAGCCACGCCCTCCCATGCCGTGGTGGAGCATGAAAGAGACGACGGAGCAGGACCTGCGGGCCATGTATCACTACATCAAGAGCCTTGGCCCGGCAGGCCAGCACGCGCAACCGTACCTGCCGCCCGACAAGGAACCCAAGCAGCCGTACAATCAGGCGCCCCTGCCTCCGAAGTAGACCGCGCTTGCGTTGCATTGAGCAATCGCTCATAATTCGTGAGCATTCGCTCAATTCGAACTTTCAAATCCCCGATCCCGCATGGCAAGGCCCGCTGCAGTCCGTGTCAGTTCCCGCCCTCCGGCGATCGACCAGAGGGAAAAGCTCATCGGCGCGACCGAACGGCTGCTGGGCTCGCAGGGGCTCGGTTGCGTTACCACGCGTGACATCGCGCGTGCGGCGAAAGTCGCGGAAGGCGCGCTCTACCACCATTTCCACGACAAGGCCGAGCTGATCCTGTCGGTGGTGCTGCAGCAGCTCGGCGATTTTCCCGAGGTGCTGCAGGGCCTCCCGATGCAGGTCGGGCAGAACACGGTGCAGAAAAATCTCCAGCGCGTGCTGGAGAGCGCGTTCGCCTTTCATCACCGGATCGCGCCGCTCACATGCTCGCTTTTCGCGGACCAGGAACTGCTCGGGCGCGTGCGCAGCATGATGCACGAGCGCTCAATGGGTCCGGGGCGCACGACCTCCGTGATTGCGGCGTATCTGCACGCCGAGCAGCAACTCGGGCGGGTGCTGCCCGCCGCCGTGCCCGAGACGGTCGCCGACCTCTTGCTCGCGGTGAGCTTCAACACCGCCTTGCGCGACCATTTTTTCCACGGAGGTACAGGGAGTGAAGCCAAGGCACACCGCCAGTTGCGGGAGGCGGTTCGTGCCATCGTCGTCGGCCTCGGCCCGAAAAACGGTGGCAAGCGCACGAGGGAAAAACGATGACCGGGTCCGTTAGGCTCCGCAGCATTGCGATCGCCGCGACGGCCGCTTTTCTCGCGGCTTGCGCGGTGGGTCCCGACTACCGTGCGCCGGACGCCCCGAAGGTAGGTATTTACACCGAAAAGCCGCGGCCCGAGCGGACCGAAACAGCCCCGGTGCGCGGCGGAGAGGCACAGCACTTCGAATTGGGGGCACAGATTTCCGCCGAGTGGTGGACGCTTTTCGGTTCGCCCGAGCTCGATGCGCTGATGCGCACGGCGCTCAGCGGCCATCCGACGCTCGCAGCGGCGCAGGCTGCGCTTCTGCAGGCCGAGGAGAACCTGAACGCCCAGTACGCCGTTCTCTACCCGAGCGTAGATGCGGGCCTGTCGGCAAGGCGCCAGCGCATTTCCGGCGCGTCCTTCGGCAATTCGGGCGCCATCAGCCCCTTCAACCTGTACAACGCCTCGGTCAACGTGTCTTATGCCATCGACGTCGCGGGCGGGGCGAGGCGCGAGCTCGAGGCCTTGCAGGCAAGCATAGACTTCCAGCGCTTTCAGCTCGAAGCCACCTATCTTTCGCTGACCGCCAACATCGCCACCGCCGCCTTCCGCGAGGCGTCGCTGCGCGAGCAGATTCGCGCGACGCGCGATATCGTCGATTCGCAGGAGCGCCAGGCCCAGCTCGTCGAGAAGCAATTCGACCTCGGCGCCCTCTCGCGCGCGGACGTGCTCGCGCAGCGCGCGCAGCTTGCGCAGACGCGCGCGAACCTGCCTCCGCTCGAGAAAGCGCTCGCGCAGACCCGCAATCAGCTTGCGGTGCTCGTCGGCAAATTCCCGGACGAGGCACGGCTGCCCGAACTCGACCTTTCGGCGTTCCAGCTGCCGCAGAATCTTCCGCTGAGCCTGCCCTCGGACCTCGTGCGCCAGCGGCCTGACATCCGCGCGGCCGAAACCGTTCTGCGCCAGACCAACGCGCGCATCGGCGTGGCGCAGGCGCTCATGTTCCCGCAACTGACCCTGAACGGAAGCTACGGCGTGGCGTCGACCAGCTATCCCGGTCTGTTCGATCGGGGCAACCTGATCTGGAACATCGGCGCCAGCCTGCTCCAGCCGATTTTCCACGCGGGACAGCTCCAGGCGAGAAAGCGCGGCGCACAAGCCGCCTACGACCAGGCCTTCGCGCAGTATCAGCAGACCGTGCTCGGCGCGTTCCAGAACGTCGCCGACGTGCTGTTCGCGCTGGAGTTCGACGCCGTCGCGCTCAAGGCGCAGGCCGAGGCCGAGGCCGCGGCGCGCGAAAGCCTCGACATGACGAACAAGCAACTCCAATTCGGCTCGGCGAATTATCTCGCGCTCTTCAACGCGCAGCGCCAGTACGAACAGGCAAGGATCGGTCTCGTTCAGGCGCAGGCGGCGCGCTACGCGGATACTGCAGCGCTCTTCCAGGCGCTGGGCGGCGGATGGTGGCAGCGCGAGGGGCAGGACCGGCTTACCGCGAAAGCCGCGAATTGAGAAAGAGGAATCTTAGGGAGTCGCATTCATGACCAAACGCATGATCATCATGCTGGTAGTCGTCGGGGTGTTGTTCGGCGGGCTGTTCGGTTTCAAGGCGTTCTTGGGGGGCGTAATCCGCAAGAGCATCTCCGCGCAAGGCCTCCCGTCTCAGACAGTCTCCACGGCCAAGGCGCAGTTTGCCGAATGGCAGGGTGAGTTCCAGGCGGTCGGGACGCTGCGTGCGGTGCGCGGCGCCGATCTCGCCCCGGAGGTTTCCGGAGTGATTACCGCCATTCACTTTCAATCCGGGCAGTCGATCCAGGCGGGCGCGCCGCTCGTCCAGCTCAACGCAGAGTCGGACTTGGCGAGGCTTCAGGCTTTGGCGGCGAGCGCAGCGTTGGCGGAGGTGAATTACCAGCGCAACCAGAAGCAACTCGAGATCCAGGCCGTGAGTCAGGCGGTGGTGGACGCCGACGCCGCGAACGTGAAGAACGCCAGGGCGCAGCTCGCCGAGCAGCAGGCCCTCCTCAACAAGAAACTCGTTCGCGCCCCCTTTGAGGGGCGGCTCGGAATCCGCGCGGTGGACGTCGGACAGTACGTCAATGCCGGGACGAAGCTCGTGACGCTGCAGGCGCTCGATCCCGTGTACGTGGATTTCTATGCGCCGCAAAAATCGCTCGGCAAAATCGTGCTCAAGCAGAAAATCGTCCTGACAACCGACGCATTCCAGGGTCAGCAGTTTCCGGGGGAGGTGAGCTCGATCGACCCCAAGGTGGATCCTGCGACGCGCTACGTGCAGGTGCGAGCGACCGTGCGCAATTCGAAGCAAAGCCTCCTTCCCGGAATGTTCGCCACGGTGGTGCTCGCTTCGGGTGGACCGCAGCGTTTCCTCACGCTGCCGCAGACCGCGGTCTCCTACAACCCCTACGGAGACACCGTGTTCGTCGTGGAAGAGAGCAAGGGGAAGGACGAGAAAGTCGCGCTCGTCGCGCAACAGAAGTTCGTGACGACCGGCGAGACGCGCGGCGACCAGGTCGCGATCCTTTCCGGGATCAAGGAAGGCGACACCGTCGTCACCGCAGGGCAGATCAAGCTGCGTTCGGGATTTCCGGTGATCGTCAACAACTCCATCCAGCCGACGAACGATCCGGCGCCACAACCCAAGGACCAATAAGGGGGTGCGGATGAGGAAATTCACCGACATTTTCGTAGAGCGGCCTGTTCTCGCGACGGTCGTGAGCCTGACCCTGCTCGTGCTCGGCTTGCGCTCGATCGGTCTTCTTCCGGTCCTGCAATATCCGCAAACACAGAACGCAGTGGTGACCGTGACCACGACCTACTTCGGGGCCGACCCGGCGCTGGTCGCCGGATTCATCACGACGCCGCTCGAAAACTCCATCGCCCAGGCGAACGGCATCGACTTCATGAGCTCGGCGAGCCGCCAGAGCGTGAGCACAATCACGGCCGCCTTGCGGCTCAACTACGACGTCGACAAGGCTCTCACGGAGATCAACACCAAGGTCAACGCGGTTTTGAACCAGTTGCCCCCGGGCTCGCAGCAGCCGGTGCTGACGGTGAGAGTCGGCCAGACGTTCGCCGCCATGTACATCGGTTTCGCGAGCGACGTGCTCACGCCCAACAAGATCACAGACTACCTGATTCGTGTCGTTCAGCCGAAGCTACAGGCGGTCGAGGGCGTGCAGACCGCCGAGATCCTGGGCGGAAAGCTTTTCGCGCTCCGCGCTTGGCTCGACCCGGACAAGCTCGCGGCCTACAGACTCACGGCGGCCGACGTCAGCGCGGCCCTCGCGGCCAACAACTTCCTCTCGGCGGTAGGCACGACCAAGGGCCAGATGGTCCAGGTGAACCTCACGGCGTCGACCGACGTCCGCACCGTCGAGCAGTTCAAGAATCTCGTCGTCAAGCAGCAGGGCGGAGCGGTCATTCGGCTGAGCGACGTTGCCAACGTGACGCTCGGCTCCGAGGACTACGATTCCGAAGTCGGCTTCGACGGCAAGAAGGCGGTCTACATCGGCATCAATGTCGCGCCCGCGGCGAACCTGCTCGATGTGATCGCGCGCGTGCGCAATGCGTTTCCCGACATCCACGCGCAGCTGCCCCAGGGGTTGCAGGGCGAGATCGTCTACGATTCGACCAAGTTCGTGAACAGCGCGATCGAGGAAGTCATCTGGACGCTCGCCGAAGCGCTCATCATTGTCACCCTCGTCGTCTTCGCCTTTCTCGGATCGGTGCGATCGGTGCTCATTCCCACGGTGGCGATACCGCTTTCGCTCGTCGGCACATTTACGGTCATGTTTGCGCTCGGCTACTCGATCAACCTGCTGACGCTGCTCGCCCTGGTGCTCGCGATCGGCCTCGTCGTCGACGACGCCATCATCGTCGTAGAGAACGTCAACCGTCATCTGGAAGAAGGCATGCAGCCCCGGCAGGCGGCGATCCTCGCGGCGCGCGAGCTCGCCAATCCCATCATCGCGATGACGGTCGTGCTGGTCGCCGTGTACCTTCCGATCATATTCCTGACCGGGCTCACCGGGGCTCTTTTCACGGAATTCGCCGTCACGCTCGTCGGTGCGGTCACCGTATCGGCGGTGGTCGCGCTGACCCTGTCGCCGATGATGTGCGCAAAGCTGCTCAAGCCGCACGACCCCGCCGCGGGTGGCTGGGACGCCAAGCTCGTAGTGTTCCTCGACCGCAGCTTCAACGCACTCCACCGGCGCTACGAGAATTTTCTCCACGGCACGCTCAACTGGGTACCGGTGACCGCCGTGTTCTCGCTCATCGTCCTGAGCACTATCTACTTTCTATGGGCGACAGCGAAAGAGGAGCTCGCTCCTCCGGAAGACCAGGGCGTTCTTATCATGTCCGCACAAGCCGCGCCGAACTCGACGCTGCAGCAACGCCAGCTATACACGCGCGCGGTATACGATACCTTCGTGAAACATCCCGAGACGGATCACGTGTTCCAGATCGACGTTCCGGGACAGACGCTCGCCGGGATGGTGCTCAAGCCCTGGAACGAGCGCAAGGCGACCGCCGCGCGCCTGTTGCCCGGTGTCACGCAGGAGCTCGGACAGATCGCGGGATTGCGCGCCGCGCTCTTCCAGCCTCCGCCGCTGCCCGGGGCCTTCGGGTTCCCGGTGCAGTTCGTCATCCAGACGACCGAGCCCTTCGAAAAGCTGAACGTGGTTGCCTCGGCGCTTGCGCAGGAAGCGCAAAAAAGCGGCATGTTCTTCTTCATCGACAACGATCTTCGCTACGACCTGCCGCAGTCGACCGTGGTGATCGACCGGGAGCTCGCCGCGCAGCTCGGTCTTACGATGAAGGATGTCGGCAGCGCGCTGTCCTCGCTCCTGGGGGGAGGCTACGTCAACTACTTCAGCTTCTATGACCGGGCGTACAAGGTGATTCCGCAGGTGCAGCAGACCGACCGCCTCAACGCGCATCAGCTGAACGGCACCTATATCCGTACCGCGAGCGGCGAATCGATCCCGCTTGCGACGGTGGTGCACATCACGACCAAGACGATCCCGCAATCGCTCAACCGATTCCAGCAGCAGAACGCGGCCACGATCTCCGGGGTGCCCTTCATCGGCGTGACCCAGGGCGACGCAATCGAGTATATGCAAAAGCTCGGGGCGCGCACGCTGCCGCAGGGCTATTCGGTGGATTACGCCGGACCGTCGCGGCAGTACGTCCAGGAATCGAGCGCGCTGCTCTTCACGCTGGGGTTCGCCTGCATCATCATTTTTCTCGCGCTCTCTGCGCAGTTCGAGAGCTTCCGAGACCCGATCATCATTCTTGTCTCAGTGCCGATGTCGATTTGTGGAGCGCTTATCTTCGTAAACCTTTTCGGCACGCTCGGCATCGGCGCGGTGAGCCTCAACATCTATACTAAAGTGGGGCTGGTGACGCTCATCGGCCTCATCAGCAAGCACGGCATCCTGATAGTCGAGTTCGCCAACAACCTGCAGAGGCAGGGCAAGTCCAAGCGCGAAGCGGTCGAAACAGCGGCTGGAATCCGCCTGCGGCCGATCCTGATGACCACCGGCGCGATGGTGCTCGGCGTTGTCCCGCTCCTCATCGCGAGCGGCGCGGGCGCGGTGAGCCGCTTCAATATGGGGCTGGTGATCGCAACCGGCGTCGCCATCGGAACGCTGTTCACGCTCTTCGTCGTCCCGGCGATGTATTTGCTGCTCGCCGAGGACCACTCGCAGCGGGCGGCGGGCGATGCGCTGCCGGCTGCAGGCGGACACGCCGGGACGCACTGACCGCCGACCCGGTCCTATGACGGCGCGGGTCTGTATCGTCGGCGCGGGCCCGGTCGGCGTTGTCGCGGCGATCGCTTGTGCTAGAAAAGGATTGCACGTCACGCTCTTCGAGGCGGAGCGTGAAATCGA
>Ga0193713_1000156_pt1 | contig 22036 bp, 21 predicted proteins | sample H3a2metaG_FD_143054 | JGI IMG/M metagenome (GOLD analysis project Ga0193713, IMG submission 143054) | Soil microbial communities from a riparian zone of the East river system, Colorado, United States - H3a2 | ecosystem: Environmental > Terrestrial > Soil > Riparian zone | place: USA: East River... | reverse complement strand
CGCGGTCGCTCGGTCGTTCCGGGTGGAGCACCTTCTGGCGCGTCACGCTTCCCCTCACCTGGCCGGGTATCCTCGCGGGCTCCGTCCTCGCGTTCGCGCGCGGACTCGGCGAGTTCGGGGCGACGATCATCCTGGCCGGGCGGATCGAGGGCGAGACCGAGACAATCCCCCTCGCCGTCTACGCCGCGCTGGAGGCGCCGGGAGGCGAGGGACGGATCGGAGGGCTGATCGGGGCCTCGATCGTGATCTGCCTGGCGTGCGTCTTCACCGCGCGGGCCCTCGACAACTGGCATCGGCGCCGCCTGGAGCTGGCCCGATGAAGTTCGAGGTCGAAGCCCGCGTCCTCCGGCGCTCGGGGTTCTCGCTCGAGGCCTCCTTCACCTGCGACGCGCCGTCGGTGGGCATCGTGGGCCCGAGCGGGAGCGGGAAATCGACGCTCCTCGACGTCCTCGCCGGGGTCGAGGCGGGCGGCCGGGTTTCGCTCGACGGTCGCGACGTCTCCCGCGTGCGTCTTCATCGGCGGCGAGTGGGGTACGTCACGCAGGACCCGCTCCTCTTCCCGCACCTGAACGTCCGCCGGAACCTCGCCTACGCGCCGGGGGCGGAGGGCGTGGAAGACGTGGCGACCGCGCTCGGAATCGCGAATCTCCTCGACCGGATGCCGCGCCACCTGAGCGGCGGGGAGCGGCGGCGCGCGGCGCTGGCGCGGGCGATCGCCTCGAAACCGGAGCTCCTCCTCCTCGACGAGCCCTTCGCGGGCCTCGACGAGCGGCGGCGGCGCGAGGCGATGTCGTTGCTCGACCAGGCGCGGCGCCGGTTCGGCCTGCCGATGGTCCTCGTCAGCCACTTCGCCGAAGAGGTGATCGCGCTGACCGACTGGTCGGTGCGGCTCGAGGCGGGCCGGGTGGCGGCCGCGGGGCCGAGCGCCTCGGTCCTCCGCGCGGGAGAGACGCAGATCGACAACTTCTTCCTGGGAACCGTGGTGAGCCCCGGGCTCGTCCGGTGCGGCCACGTCGAGCTCCACGCGATGGTGCCCGAGTCCGCGTCGGGCGACGTCCGGCTCGGGTGCTACGCCCACGACGTGCTCCTGGCGACGGGCGAGCCGCAGGGTATCTCCGCCCGCAACGTGATCTGGACGATGGCGACGGCGGTGGAGCCCGCGGGCGACGCGGTGCTCGTGTCGATCGCCACGCCGCCGGTGCGGGCGCTCGTCACGCGCGAGGCCGCGGAGCGCCTCGACATTTCCGCGGGGAAGCGCCTCGTGGCGATCCTGAAGGCCACTTCGATCGCCTGCCTCGGCCCGGCCGCTTGAACATTGAACCTGGGTCGCTCCCTCCGTGGCATCTCCCCGGGTCTTCTGTTATCGTGAATCGACGATGGCCGACTCTCCGCTCTATTTCCAGAAGGGTTTCGGGCTCAAGAGCCTCGTCAAGGAGCCCATCGAGCGCGACTACCGCAGCGCGCTCGTCGACCGGATCCGCGCGGAAGGCAACCGCCTCGTCGCGGGCGACCTGACCCTCTCGCTCGCCAAGGAATTCGGCTTCTGCTACGGCGTGGACCGGACGGTCGACTACGCCTACCAGACGCTCCTGAAATTCCCCGGTCGGCGGATCTACATCACGGACGAGATCATCCACAACCCCTTCGTGAACGAGCGGCTCATCCAGCGCGGCGTGAAATTCCTCTCGGGCCGGTACGCGTGCGGCGAGTCGATCGACGGCCTGGGGCCGGAGGACATCGTCATCCTCCCCGCGTTCGGCGTGACGGCCGGGATGATGGCGAAGCTGCAGTCGCTCGGGCCGGTGCTCGTCGACACGACCTGCGGCTCGGTCCTGAACGTCTGGAAGAACGTCGAGCGGTACGCGCAGGACGGGTTCACGGCCGTGGTGCACGGGAAGTACGATCACGAGGAGACCCGGGCGACGGTGTCGCAGGCGCTCAAGTATCCGGCCGGGAAATACGTCGTGGTGCGCGACCTGGAGGAGGCCGATCTCGTCTGCGATCACATCAAGAAGGGCGGCGACCGCCTGGCGTTTCTCAAGCGGTTCGAGAAGGCGGTGAGCCCGGGATTCGAACCCGACCGCGACCTCGAGCGCGTCGCCCTCGCGAACCAGACGACGATGCTCATGAGCGAGTCGCTCGAGATCGAGCGGCGGCTTCGGGCGGCGATCGTGGCCCGGTACGGAGCGGCGGAGGGGCCGAAGCACATCCGGTCGTTCGACACGATCTGCAGCGCGACGCAGGACCGGCAGGACGCCGTGCGCGAGATGCTCGAAACGCCGCTCGACGTGATGATCGTCATCGGCGGCTACAACAGCTCGAACACCGGCCACCTCGCCGAGATGGCGGCGGGCCGGCTGAAGACCTACCACATCCAGGGCGCGGAGGACCTTCTTTCGGGCGAGCGGGTCCGCCACCGCGATCCCCACGACGGACGCACGGTCGAGACCGAGGGATGGCTGCCCGCGGGGAAGCTGCGCCTGGGCGTGACCGCCGGCGCCTCGACGCCCAACTCAAAGGTAGGCGAGGTGATCGAGCGGATCCTGGAATTTCGCGGGGTCGCGGTTCCGGCATGACCGACGAACCCGTCCCGCCCCCGCCGGTCGCGTCGAGTAGCGCGATTTCGCTGGGGATGTCGTGCATGGTGATGAGCGTCCCCGTGCTCCTATACAGCGCCTATGACATCTTTTACTGGCTGGCCCGCGCCTTAGACGTGTACATGTCCGTCAAGGTCAAGGTCGACTTCTCGACGGAGGTCCTGAGCCGATACGGTATCGCCCTCTGGGGGATTGCGGCAGGGTCCGTGATCCTGTCCATGCTCGAGGCCTACCGCCGCCCCGGCCGGCCCCGGACCGTGGCGATCCAGGTGTGCGCGTTCCTGGCCACGGTCATCCTTGCCTACACGGCGCGCCACGCGATGTGGGATCCCTTCATGAGCCTGCTCCAGGGGATCGGCACGGAGAAGTAGCTCCGCCTCCCCTCTAAGGGGCGACTGCGGATTTCCGATTGCCGATTTCCGGTCCCGCAATCAGCAATCCGCAATCGGAAATCTCCTATCGGGTCAGCGTGACGCCCATCGAGGGATCGACCTCGCCGCGTTCGATGCGCTCCGCCAGCTTGATGAGGGCGCGCAGGATTCCTCTCAAGTCGCCGGGGTGAAAGGACTTCGGACTGATCTTCACCAGGCCCTTCGGCGTCACGCCGCTGTGGATCAAGTCGGTCACCAAGGGAACGAAGTGGCGAATGTTGAAGGTCACGAGGATCCGCCCCTGGGCGCCGGCCGCGAGGAGGATTCGGAGATCATCACACCCCGCCAGGTCGGAACCCGATACGGCGACCACATCCAGTCCGGCGCGCACGGCGGCCGCGGCCAGCTTTCGGCTCAGCTGTTCATCGAGCAGAAAGCGGGCTTTCACGCCGGGTCCCGCTATACCCGGACGACCGTGAATCCGGGCGGGTCCTCGTCGAACGTGGTCTCCTCGGGGTGCGCCCTGCCGAAGGCGACCGCGGCATCCACCTGGGCTTTCCTGAAGTCCGGATAGTTCTTCCGGATGCGGTCCCAGCGCCCCTTGTGACCCTCCCAGATCCACCACATCTCGCGGACGCTCAGCCCCGTTCCCGTGACATACGGCTCGCGCCCGGTCGGAGTCCATCGGTAGTCGATGCCGGGAAACCTCTGCATGTCGACCCATTCCTTCAGCGCCATCGAAATGACCGCGCTGGGGGTCCGCCGGTGGCCCTTCGCATACCGCTTCAAGTGGCCCATGACGTCCCTCGAAAGCCTCAACGTGGTGTGCATCCGCCCGCTCGAAAGCCGCATCACTTCGCCCTCCTGAAAGGCCTCGATGGTTCGCCGCCTGTGCCACAATGTAGCACACCATCTGAACCGGCTCCAGCCTGAAGGGTTCGCGAAAATCGGCCGGCATTCGGTTTCGAGGCGGAGGGACCGGTGTCACTTGGAAGCGCGCGAGGATGAGGGCTCGATCCTCGCAACTTCGGAGTCTGGGATCTGGAATCTGGAAACCGGCCCAAGACCTGAACCTCAGGCCGTCGCGGGCGCGGCCTCGGCCGCCTCCGCCCGCAGCGAGCGGTCGGCGAACCAGAGGAACCACGCGAAGCTCGCCGCCGCCGCCAGGACGGCCGCGATCTCCATGTCGCGCTTGAGGAGCGTGTCGTACAGCCCGTGCAGGACCATGCTGACGGCGAGGACCTTCAGCGCGGGGATGAACCACTCGTACCAGGAGTCCACGTCGCGGAACTCCTGCTGCCGGCGGCAGATGAAGATCGCGGACGACGCGCTCCAGACCGCGTGAAGGGCGACGCAGGAGACAAAGCGGACCACGTAGATGGAGCCGGTCTGGATGCCGTTGTAGAAGTCGGACGAATAGGTGATCCCCTCGCTCACGCCGAATCCCACGCCGGTCGCGAGGCCCCAGGCCATCGCGCCCGCGAGATCGAGCGTCGCCTTCCTCCGGAAATGCCAGATCAGGGGGATCGACTTGCAGAGCTCCTCGCAGAAACCGACCCCGAAGGTGAAGCCGAGCATGCTCAGGAAAAAGCCGTTCGACGGATCGAGGGCCGCCCGGTACGAGAAGCCGATGAACTTCAGGATCCAGAACAGGACGACGATGACCCCCCGTCCCGTGAGGACCATGCCCTGCGTCCAGACCGCCACGTACTGGATCCCGAGCAGCAGCAGGATGCCGATCGTGCCGGTGAAGAGTCCGATCTTCCACAGCTGGGCCGACGTCGCGTTGCCGAGCGGATAGAGCAGGAGGATCGCGCCCCACAGGGCCGCCGCGGCGAGGCCCGCGAAGACCCAGTGGGTCCACGTGTCCCTCGGCAGCAACGCCCCCTCGATGCGGTGTTCCGGAAGGGCCATGAGGACGTCGTCGAGGGTCTTGAACTCATCCTTTTCCCCCCGGGCGACCACGTCGGGGTTGGCTTTGAAAGTCCGCTGCAGCCGGGCCTTGACGTCGTCATCCGGCGTGAAAACCGACATCACCAGGGGGATGAGCGTCAGCGCCAGGAGCCACGGCAGGTACCGGCGCGCCCGGCGGACCGGCGGGGAAGGCGGCGGCGGGGCGGAGGGCATCGCCAGCGAAACCTCCACATCCTCCGTGGGACTGGGAACGCGAACGGCGGCGCCGCACTTGGAACACTTGGCGTTCTTTCCCGCGAGACGGGCCGGAGCCTTCAGCTCCGCTCCGCACCAGCACTGCACCCGGATCTTCTCCACGCTCAGGGGATGGAGGGCGCGGCACACGGGACAAGAGGCGGGACCCGGGGGCGCTTCGAACAGGTTGCCGCACTCGCAGAGCAGGTGGGGCATCGGAAAATTGTACCGGATTCGCGGAACGATGGAAGTTCAATCGGAGAGCTGGAATCGGCGGATCACCTCCGCCGCGGCCCTCCGGCCGCTCCGGACGGCGGCCTCCATGGTCGAGGGCCACTTCCCCTCGGTCCACTCGCCCGCCAGGAAGAGATTGGGAAGCGGCGTGACGCACGGAAGGCGGCGCTTCCGCCCGCCGGGGGCGGCGACGAAGGTCGCCTCGCGCTCCCGGACGATGATGCACCGCCGGGGCGTCCGGTCGCGCAGCGAGGGGATCGCCCGGCGGAGCTCCTCGAGGAACTCGCGCTCGAGCTCCGCGTTCGGCCGGTCGACCAGTTCGCGCGCCGCGCTCTGCGAGACCGTCACCCGGCCGCCCCGCGTAAAGACCCACTGGAGCTTCCCCCCGACGGCGGCGAAAAACCGGGGGGCCTCCACCGGACCTTCGAAGTCGAAGTGCAGGTTCACGATCGGCGAGGTCTCCATCGCGGCGGCGGGGGCGAAGAAGGAGTCGGCCGCCCGCTCGGGCCCCAGGAGCTCGAGGAGCGCTTTGGCGGGAACGGCGCTGATCACCAATCCCTCCGGAAGCCGCTCGACCCTGCGGTTGAACTGCACGGCGCCGCCGAGGGTGCGGAGGCGCTCGATGGCGCGAGCGGCGATCTCGCCGAGCGCGGCCTCGGCCACCCCCACGCGCGCGGCGGCCTTCCGCTCGAAGAACCCGGTCCGCAGGACGAAGAGCCCGGTCGCCGCGCTCACGCGATCGACCCGCTCGTTGAGGATCGAAACGACCGCGGGATCCCAGAAGAACCGGACCGCCTCCTCCGACTGGCCGTGGGCGCGCAGCCACGCGCCGAGCGATTCGTGGTCCGACCCCGATTCCTTCCGCATCGCGCGGCCCGCCTGGAGGATCGCCCGCCGGTCACGCGGCGCGAGCGGACGGAATCGCAGGATCGACGTCAGGAAATGAAAGGGCGCCGGGAGCCACCACGACTCGCGCAGCCACGAGGTCTCGCCCGAGCGCAGGTCGAAGAAGGGAACCGCGGCCCGCCGCTGGAGCGTCACGAGGTCCGAGGCGCCGATCTCGTCGAGGAACGACCGGTAGGCGGTGCAGCACTCGAGAAAAACGTGCTGGCCGTTGTCGACGATTTCGCCGGATGGGTCGGCGAACGAGTAGGAGCGTCCCCCGGCGAACCCGCGCCGCTCGGCGACGGTGACCTTCACCCCGGCCTGCGCCAGGTCGATCGCCGCCGCCAACCCCGCGAGACCCGCCCCAACGACGAGCGCCTCCGTCATGGAAGGGAGCGGGGGAGGTACCGCCACGAGCGGCCCGCGAGCACGGTCCGGATCGCCGTGGCGCCGAGGACGAGCGTCCGCTGGCTCCGCGTCAGGCGGACCCGGTGGCTGAAGACGTCGTAGCCGTGCGACTCAATCGAATCGAGAATCTTCCGGTACGCGCAGGCCATCGCGATGGGGCAGGGCCGGATCCAGCGGGAAAGGCAGGCGAAGAGTCGCTCGCCGCGCTTGAAGTAGGTGCGAGCCCGCGCGACTTCAAATTTCATCAGCTCGAGGAACTGCGGGGTGCGCCTCCCCTCGAGGAGGTCCTGCTCGCTGACTCCGAACCGCTCGAGATCCTCCGCGGGCAGGTAGAAGCGCCCGCGCTGGGCGTCCTCCTTCAGGTCGCGCAGGATGTTCGTCAGCTGGAGGGCGATCCCGAGATCGACCGCCGCGTCGAGCGCGAACTTGTCGCGGAATCCGAAGACGTGGACGCAGGCGAGCCCGACCGAGGAGGCGACGCGGTGGCAGTAGGAGACGAGCGACTCGAACGTGGGATACCGGCCGCGCTCGAGGTCCATCGCGACCCCGTCGATGATCTCCTCGAAGCGGGGCAGTGGGATGTGGAACCGCCGCGCGGCGTCGAGGAGCGCGACGAAGAGCGGACCGTCGGGCCGTCCCGCGAAGGCCTCGCGGAGCCTGAGGCGCAGGGACTCGACGGCGGCCGCCGCGTCCCGGGCGGCCCGGCCGGGCAGGTCGACCGCGTCGTCGGCGAGCCTGCAGAACGCATAGATGGCCTGGAGCGCCTGGCGGCGCGGCCGCAGGACGAGCGAGATCGCGAGCTCGAACGTGGAATGGGACCGGCGCGTCACGGCCTCGCAGAAGGCGTACGCCTCTCTGAGCGCGACGGTCATGGACGGATCCCCAGCACAGTCTCAAGCGCGAGCCGCGCCTTCCCCAGTTTCGAGAGCGTCGGCCGCCGGCGGAAGACATCGTACCCCGCGCGCTCGATGAGGTCGAGGACGCGCATCCCGCCGCGCGAGAAGAGGCGCACATCGAAGCGCGCCGTGCCGCGCAGCCGGTCCGCGAGCGGCAGGCCGCGCTCGAACATCGCGCGGGTCCGCGAGCACTCGACCTGCATCAACTCGCGGAACGCCTCGGTCGCCTCGCCGCGCGCCAGCTCCGCCTCCGAATACTCGAACCGGCGCAGGTCCTCCTGCGGGATGTAGACCCGGCCCTTGGCCCAGTCGATCGCCAGGTCCTGCCAGAAGTTGACGAGCTGGAGCGCCGTGCAGGTGAAATCGGAGAGCCGCTGCGCCTCCCGATCGCGCACGCCGAAGACGTACAGGACCAGGCGGCCGCAGGGATTCGCCGAGTGGTCGCAGTAGTGGAGAAGATCCTTGAAGGTCTCGTGGCGCGTCCGCCGCTGGTCGATCCGGTTCGCCTCGATGAGTTTCAGGAACGGCTCATCGGGGATGTCGAACTTCCGGAGGGTGTCGATGAGCGCGACATGGATCGGGTGGCGTGGCGATCCGCTCCGGATCCGGCGAAAGTCTTCCTCCCACGCGTCGAGGTTGGCGAGCCGGTCGCCCTCGCTCTCGTCCCCGATGTCGTCGGTCGTTCGGGCGTAGGCGTACAGCGCGTGGATGTGTTTTTTCGTCCCGCGGGGAAGGAGGAACGACCCGACCGTGAAGTTCTCGTAATGCGTCCGGGCAAGACGGGCGCACGCTTCGAATGCCGTATCCCGATTTACGCTTGGCAAGCTTCGAGTTCCCGGTGCCCGGTTTCCAGTTTCAGAAGCTCCCAGCTCGAAGCTTGCAGCCGGACCGGGAACTGGGAACGGGAAACGGGGCGCTATTCGCCGGCTTTCCAATCCATCGCGGTATTCGTCATGGTCATCTTGTCTTTCACGGTCATGACCATTTTCGCCATGCTGCCGATGATCTTGTCGCAGCGCCACACCTTCATCGTCGCGACGCCTTGTTTCGAGGTGATATTCATCTCCACCCAGTGGCACGGGTATTTCGCGCCCTTGATCTCCAGCTCCTCGTTCCCCTCGCCGTTGATTTCGACCTTCGCGCCCTCGGAGTCGGTGCCCTTCTTGACCTTGGCGGGAAGGGTCCGGCTCATGTTCATGGTCCGCTTCTGCCCGCCCATGTCCATCTCGATGGCCTGCTCGATGACCGCCTTCTCCGCGGTCATTTCCTTCAGCGTCGTGGTGGTGGTCGAATCCATCTTCATGTCGCCGGTGGTCCGCTCGGTCTTGAACTTGACCCACGCCCCGACCTTCTGGCCCGCCCACCCCTTGTACTCGGGGTTGTCGATCATCTCGTCTTGGGCCGCCGCCAGTGACAGCGCCGCCGCCAGGACTGCGAGCGTGAATCTGGCCATGTGCCGGTCTCCCTTGAAGGGGGTATCGAGGGTCACGCCCGACGCGGCGTGGGGAAGACTCGACTCTACCGACGGTGGGCCCGCGACACAAGGATCAGCAGGAGGAGGGCCATCAGCGAGGCCGCGGGAAGGGCCGCGATCGCGGCGTCGCCGGCCGAATACGAACAGGAGCTGTGGGTGGACGGCGTGTCGGGAGGCGGCGGCACGGTCGCCAAGGCGAACCCGAGCGAGGGGGTGCCCCCCGGGAGTGCGGCCCGGCCTCCGAACCACATCTTGAAATACACGCCCTCGAGCATCGTCCCGCCCACGTACACGCTGTGCTCGTCCCACGATCCCGGGAGTCCTTCGCGGATCACGGGATTCTCGGGACCGCGCGTCCAGGCATGCCCGTCGGGAGAGCCGGCGTAGCCGATGCGCGTCCGGCCGTCGAGGCCCAGGCCCGTGTACCACATGCGCCATCCCATTCCGTCGCGGATGACGCGGAGCGACCCGAGGCCTCCTTCGTCCCACTCTCCCGGACTGCCGGGACCGAACTCCGGATTGGAGAACGTCTTCGTCCAGTTGGTCCCGTTCATCGAGTCGGCCGAGCCGAACCGGACGAGTCCGGCCGCGTTGGAGGCCGCGTACCACATCCGGTATCCGTTCCCGTCGTTGACAACGTGGACGAAGTGAATCGTGCCGGCGTCCCAGGAGCCCGCGGCGCCGACGTTGAGGACTGGATTCATGGGGGATTTCGTGAAGGTGGTTCCGTCGTTGGAGGTGGCGAGCCCGATGCGGCCCACCCCCGCGGCGTCGACCCCGCGATACCAGGCGCGATAGCTGATGCCGTCGAAATCGACAGTGGCCTGGCCCGTCCCCGCGGAGTCCCACGAGCCCGACGGACCGGGATAAATGAGGGGATTGGCAAGGTGCTTCGTCCAGGTCAGCAAGTCGGTGGAAGTCGCGAGCCCGATGCGCTCGATCCCGAAGCGGTCGAGGCCCGTGAACCAGAGCCGGTAGGTGACGCCGTTGCGGGTCACGGGACCCGGAAAGACGCCGTCCTCGTCGAAGGCGCCGGCGGGACTGGGGAGGAGGACCGGCGAACTCGGATCCTTGCTCCAGCCTGCGCCCCCGGGAGGCGCCTGTTGCGTCCAGAACGCGACCGTGACGAGGGCTGCGGCGAGCGCGCGCATCGTATGAACAGAATACCCCTTCGGGGAGCCGGTATTGCCGCGAAATGGCAACTACCGGGTCGGGTATGCTGATAAACATGATTCGGGCCATCGCGGCGTTTCTGATGATCGGTTCGATGTCCGCGGCGGCGCAGGAACACGCCGGCCACGGCGGGCCCTCCCAGCCCACTCCGGGGGTCCTGGATCGCGTGCGGCCGCAGGAGGCCTCCGGCACCGCGTGGCAGCCCGCGGACACACCGATGAGCGGCTTCCACTTCCGCTACCAGGGATGGGATTTCATGGCCCATGCCGCGATCTTCGCGGGGATCGACTGGCAGGAAGGCGACCGGGGCGACAACGCGATGATCAGCACCAACTGGATCATGCTCATGGGCCGCCATCCCCTCGGGCCGGGCGAGATCTCCCTCCGCGGGATGTTGACCCTCGAGCCGTGGACGGTCGAGGACCGCGGATATCCGCTCCTGCTTCAGAGCGGCGAGACCATTCACGACGTGCCGATCCACGACCGCCAGCATCCGCACGATCTCTTCATGGAGCTCTCCGCGGGATGGTCGACGGCGGTGACGCCGACCCTCGGCGCGCAGGTCTACGCCGCGATCGTGGGGGAGCCCGCGCTCGGGCCCGTCGCCTTCATGCACCGCTTTTCCGCGTCGGCCGATCCCTTCCCGCCGCTCGGCCACCACTGGGAGGACTCGACCCACATCAGCGCCGGCGTGCTGACGGCCGGGCTCTTCACGTCCGTCGTAAAGCTCGAGGGATCGTGGTTCAACGGCCGCGAGCCGGACGAGACGCGGATCGATCTCGACCTCAACGTCCCGGATTCGCTGTCGGTGCGGCTCTCGGTCAATCCCGCGCCCGCCTGGTCCTTCCAGGTCTCGACGGGTCGGCTCGACGAGCCCGAGGCGCTCGAGCCGGGGGTGAGCGTGCGCCGGACGACGGCCTCGGCGACGGTCACGGGGAAGCTCGATGACCGGCGCTCGTGGTCGGCGACGGCCGTCTGGGGCCGGAACGATCCGTCGGAGGGGCCCACGACCGACGCGTTCCTCGCGGAAGGGATCGTCGAGGTCGATCTGATGCACACGGTTTTCGGCCGCCTCGAGGCGCTGAGGAAATCGGGCCGGGACCTCGCGCTCGACCCGACGCTCGACGACGAGACGTTCGGGATCGCGAGCCTCTCGCTCGGGTACATCTACAACTTCACGCGGATGGAGGGTCAGGACATCGGGCTCGGCGTGCGGCTCACGGCCAACCTCCTCGACGCCGATCTCGAGGCCGCGTACGGGGGTCGCGTGATGTTCGGAATCATGCTCTTTCTCCGGCTCCGGCCGACGGGATCGATGGAGGACGGCGAGGGCGGACATCATCACCCACGGTAACGCCCGGGTCTCCGTTCAATCTTTGCGGGGCCGTGGGAGGCAGATAGAATCGGTCGCAGGTGGGGTGGGTCCTGGGAGGTACCCATGAAGTTCATCGCGCTGGCCGTCTGGGCCGCGGCCTTCCTCGCGGGTCAGGCACCGGACAAGGTCGACAACGGCGAGTACGAGCGCTGGTCGAAATTCAAGGTCGGCTCCCAGGTGCGGTTCAAGATCACCTCGAACTCCGAGACGCAGGTGGACGACGAGCTCGTCATCATGCTCAAGTCCGTCGACAAGGACCAGACGGTGCTGGCCCGGACCTTCTCCGGCGAGTTCGACCGCAAGAAACGCGTCACGAAATCGGAGCGGATCGTGCCCGCGAAGGTGTTTCAGGGCCAGGACTCCGAAGGGCGCGCGGGCAAGGAGGTCGGCAAGGGCGATCAGTGGATCCGCCTCCTTGGAAAGATGACGAAGTGCAAGTGGGTCGAGGTCGAGTACGTGAAGATGAACGGCCCGGACGAGATCAAGCTGCGGGAGAAGACCTGGTACCACGACTCCGTCGTCGGCGGCGTCGCCCGGTTCGAAATCAAGAGGCTGGCCACCGGCGTCACGACGACGTACGATGCGGCGGAATCGACCCTGGCGAAGTAGCGACATTACATTTCTGACATATCGCATGCCCAGGATCCTGGCCTTCGCGGGGACGACGCGGACGGAGGCCTTCAACAAGAAGCTGATCCGGGTCGCGGCCGCCGCGGCGAAGGCGGCGGGGGGCGACGTCACGCTGATCGACCTGCGCGACTTCCCGATGCCGCTCTACGACGGCGACCTCGAGGCGAAGGAGGGGATCCCGCCGAACGGGGTGAAACTCAAGGAGCTGATGATGGCCCACCGGGGCCTGCTCCTCTCGACGGGCGAGTACAACAGCTCGGTCACGGGAGTGCTGAAGAATGCGATCGACTGGGCCTCGCGGTCGGCGCCGGGGGAGGCGGAGCTCGCCTGCTACAAGGACAAGGTCGTGGCGCTTCTCGCCGCGTCACCGGGGATGCTGGGCGGGATGCGGGGAATGATGGCGGTGCGGTCGATCCTGGGAAACATCGGGGCGCTCGTCATTCCGGAGCAGCTGGCGCTGTCGCGCGCCCACGAAGCGTTCGAGGCGGACGGCTCGCTGAAGGATCCCAAGCGAAAGGCGGGCGTCGAGCGCGTCACTTCGGCGTTGGTGAGAATCCTCGCGAAGCTGGAAGCCTAGACCAGGGGCTCGCCCGTGCGCTCAAGGTGAAGCAGAAGTTTCTTTCGCCATAGGCCGCCGCCGTATCCGCCTAGTTCTCCGCTCTTATTCACCACGCGATGGCAGGGCACGACGATCGCGATCCGGTTCCGTCCGTTTGCGGAACCCACGGCGCGGACGGCCTTGGGCTTGCCGACGGCGCGCGCGACATCCTCGTAGGAGCGCATCTCGCCGTACGGGATCGCCACCAGCTCCCTCCACACCGCGGTCTCGAACTCCGAGCCGCGCCGGACGACCGGCACCGTGAAACGCCGGAGCGTGCCGGCGAAGTAGTCGCGAAGCTCGTTGCCGAGGCGACGCAGGTGGGGCGAGTCGCCGGGGACGAGCGGCATCTTGAAGTCGGAGAGCTCGGTCCCGAGGGCGCGCCGGTCGGTGAACTCGAGCAGGCAGATCCCGTCGGGCGTCGCGCCCGCGATCATCGGCCCGAGCGGGGTCTCCATCCAGGCGAGGTTCACGGCGTCGACCTCCGCGCCGCGGCCGGGGGTCGTCGAGAAAGCGCGGGCGAAGGCGGTGCGGAAGCCGCTGTGGGAGGCGTAGCCCGCGTCGGCGAGGGCGTCGTCGACGGGTCGTCCGTCGCGGAGGGCGGAGAGCGCGGCCGCGAGTCGGCGTCCGCGGCGGTAGTCGTGGAAGGTCATGCCGTGGGCCCTCGTGAAATGGCGGCGCGCGCGGGCGGGGTCGACGCCCATGGCGCGGAGATCGCGATCGGCGAAGGGGCCCGCGGGATTGCGATCGACGGCGGCGACGAGTCGGTCGGCCCAGTCGGGCGCTCCGTTGACCTTGAGCGGCCGGCAGCGGAGGCACGCCCGGTAGCCCGCCGCGATGGCCTGGCGCGCGGTGGGGAAGAACTCGACGTTGTCGGGCCGCGGCTTGCGGGCGGGGCAGGAGGGGCGGCAGAAGATCGCGGTGGAGCGGACGGCGGTGAAGAAGACTCCGTCGTACGCGGCGTCGCGGCTCCGGAAGGCGCGATCCATCTCGCGTCGCGTGGGCAAGGGTCGAACAGCGTTCATGACGGGACGATACCCGTTTGGCCGGGACCGGTTCCACCGAAAATCGGACGTTGAATCCGGATTCGCCGGGCCGGCGGGCCCTCGAATTCAACTTCGCGAGGCCGGTGCCGGGATGAAGGCGGGCCGGGCGAAGGGGCTTCCGAAGAGCAGGCGATGCCAGGCCGCCGCCTGCGCCGCCCTCGGCGCGTCGCCCTGGCGCTGGAACTGGCCCAGGACGTGAAGCAGTTCGGCATCCTGGAATCCGTTGTGCGCCGGACCGGCCTCCCAACCGTCCCAGGCGCGCCCCATCGGCTCGGCGTCCCCTTGCTTGAGGTTGTGCATCACCGAGCGCGCGCGGTGCCCGGCCATGGTTTCCTGATCGGACTCGGGATCCTCCAGGATCCACGCGCGGCCCCGCCCGGGGCGCATCACGAATCGGAGCAGTACACCCATGGCGGCGCCCGCCGCGAAGCCCCCGATGTGCGCGGAGTAGGCGACCGTGTCCGCGGGATGGTCGAGGGTGGCGAACCACACCTGGAGGGCGATCCACACGCCGAGGGCCCAGTAGGCGCGCGGTCGAAAGATGCCCGCCTTCCCGACCCAGTAGAAAATCCGCATCCGCCGCTTCGGCCAGAGTACCGCGTACAGGCCCATCAATCCGGAGATCGCCCCCGACGCGCCGACCACCGGCAGATTCGGCCCCGACAGGAGGAAGGCCATCGACGCGGCGAGCCCCGCCACGGCGTACGCTCCGAGAAATCCCCACGCGCCCAGCCGGAGGTGGATGAGCTGGCCGACGCCCCAAAGGAAGAGGAGATTGCCCACCAGGTGGCCGATCGAGGAGTGCAGGAACATGTGGGAGACGAACGTCCACTCCGTCGGCGCATCGGGATGGAGGGCGCCCGCGATGGTGAGTTCATCGCCGTCGCGGTGAATCAGCATGAATGCCAGGACGAGGACGTTCACCGCCACGAGCGCCCAGAGGAGCGGTGTCCGCTTCCAGGTCGCCCCCCGGTCGGGAAGGGGGACGAGGATCATCCCGCGACGCCCACGGCCTTCGTGATGAACCACTGGAGGATGCCCGCGACCAGGGAGATGAAGAAGGCGACGTAGCCGGAGCAGCCGAAGATGTTCGTCAGCGCCACGATGTTGAGGACAATGCCCCAGATCAGGAAGATCAGGATGACGAAGAAGCTCGCCCCGGTGAGGCCGGTGATGATCGCCAGGAGCCAGAGGCCGCTGACGAAGGTGACCACGGCCCGCACGAATCCGAGGATGGCGGCGGCGCCGATGAGGCTGCTGGATTGGCCGATAATCCGGCCGGCGAGGACGATGCAAATAGTCGAGACCGCAAATCCGACCGCCTCGGCGAACGTGCCCTGCACCCAGCGTCCGGTTTCGCCCCCCGCGGCGATGAGTCCCGCGATGGGAAGCGAGACGAGGAAGAAGATGGCCATCTTGCCGAGCATGGCGGTGTCGTTGACGTAGTAGAAAAACGCGTCCATGGTCCGGACCGGGTGGACGAGAGTTCCGACCGCCAGCCCGAAGACGCCTGGTTGCGACTCGCCGGAACGGGACCGCTTGGGGGCCGGCGCGCGGCCGGTGATGAAATCGAACCCGCACTCCTCGCAGGCGCGGGCTCCGGGCCGGTTCACGCGGTGGCAGGCGGGGCACTCGCGACCTGTGGCCATGGGGCGCTCTCCTTCAAGCCGGTTCGCGGAATAGTGTAGCGGGGCGTTCCGCCGCGGCCATTCAATTTTACTTAGACTTCCGCGGCGCGCGGGCGTTACGGGGCGGTTGCCGTATTTGAATCGGAATCTCGCGAACCTTTCGCGCCGGATGCGGTTGATGAGTACAGGACTATGACCATGGTGATGAAAACCCGCACCCAAGGGAAGCGAGCCGGAGTAACGGCGCGCGGACTGAGAACGTCCGCGTGCGCCGGTCGACCTCTGACACCATCGTATTTGGAAGGCCAGAGCCGAAATCCGGCGAACCATGCCTGGCGGGCATGGGAAGGGTGCGGGGTGACGTGATGTAATTCAGCGCGAGATCGAGGCGGCACGACCCCGCACCCGGAAGGGCGCGGGGTCTTTGTGTTTTAAACGTCCGAACGTCGATCCGTCGCCATCGGGAGATCCCGGGGGCGGGTCGAAGAGCTGTCTGACAATCGGGCAGAGAAGGTCTTATTTTTGAGCGGCCCCCCGGCGCGGTGTGACGGCCGCGCCGGGGGATTGGGGCCGCCATGCGATACTCCGGGCGGGGTGTGATGGAAGCACTTCTGCCTTCCAAGCAGACGGAGCGGGTTCAACTCCCGTCGCCCGGTTTGAGCCGCTGGTGAAATCAGGATCACGCCGGTTTCCAAATCCGGAGTCGGGGGTGCGATTCCTCCGCGGCTCGCCTTTATCCCCCGAAGCCCCGACAAGAACCCACGAACAGGCACGGGGCGAAGGGAGAAGGCCTCCGAAGCCAAAGTCGACGAGGCACCGGCTTGTCACGCCGGCCGTAACGGGTGCGAGTCCCGTCGGAGGCGCTCCTTCGACTCTTCGTCCTTCTTCCGGCTCGAAGCTTGAAGGTTCTGGAACTGGGAACGGGGAACGGGGAGCTGGAAGCTCACCCAATGCCCAATGCCCTGTCGTCTAGAGGCAGGACGCGACGCTCTGAACGTCGAAACGGTGGTTCGACTCCACCCGGGGCATCCAACCGGAACCCTCTACCAGTCTCCTTCCGCCTGTTCCGAGACCTCTCCGACGCGATCCGATAACCCCAAGGCGAAGCGCAGCGCTCCGGGATGAGACTCTCCGATTTCGCGGATCAACCTGATCAATTCACCCTTGGGTTTCAAGGAAAGGGTTTTCCAGCGTGGAGCAAGGTCATCAAAAGTCCTTGCGTTGACCTTCCAGGTCTCGACCAGGGCCGAAACATGCTTGCAAGGCGAGTTGTCCGATGGACAGGTGCAGGACCAGTTCCTGAGAGGGCCCGGCTTCCCCTTGGACATGATCTTTGCTTGCGTGAAGTAGCCGCCGTAGTTGCCGTCCACCGTGGCGACGATCCAGTCCCCGTCGAGCATGCGGTTTCGAAGTCTCGGCGAGTCCACATACTCCGCGACTCGATCCGAAACACCCGGCCTGCGACGCTTCGCGGACGTACCGGTTCTCATAGGTTTCCCCCCAATGGCGGATGGACGCTTTCCGGTTTATTTTTGTAGCGCCTCGACGAACTCCTCGACGGTAATCTCCGCGGTTCGAATGAGGGCCCGAAGAGTCCCTCTCGCGAGTTCCCTGTGATCCGGGATGGACAGGTTTGCAGGGATATCGGGCTTGCCGTAGATCCTGTGGCTGCCGCGTTGCCTGAGGAGAATCCAGCCGAGCCTTTCGAACGCCTTTGCGGCCTCTCGTCCGGAAACTACCGGGACCGGCGTTCCCATACGGGCTTCCACCCTCTCCGCCGCGCTTCCTGTTCCGCTTCGAGCCAGACCGAGATTGCCTCGCGGATATTCTTCAGGGCCTCACGGCGATTGCGCCCCTGGCTGACGCACCCGGGGAGGCTGGGACATTCGACCGTGATCACCCCGTCGGAATTCACGGTGAGCTTCACATCGAACGCGATTTGAGGAACCAGGACTTTCGTCGTCATGGGCCTATTCTACAGGGAGCTTCGCCGGGAATCGACATTGGGGTCGCGAAGGCAAAGCCCGAGGGCCCGGCACGCCGCTCGAGTGTGACGGTCGCACGCCTCGCTGAAGACGAGGCGGACGCGGTTCAATTCCGCGGGGCGGCATTCCTGCGCACGACACGTGTCGGTGACCGCGTCCTGCGAAGGCGCAGATTCCAGCTCCCAGACTCCAGTTCCCAGCCCCGGAGTTCTGGCCGATGGCTGACGGCGGATAGCTGAAGGCTTCCTCGACCGGGCTCGTCGTCCAATAGGAAGACGCCGGTTCCGCACTCCGGAAATGCGGGTGCAATTCCCGCCGAGTCCACGTCGGCGCTGAGCAGGTCTGGGACAACGAGCTCAACTGCCTGTAAAGCAGCCGCCCTCCGGGGCTTGCAGGTTCGAATCCTGCCGCCGGCACCACTAATTGGGCCCTCGGCTAACTGGAAGGCCGCGAGCCTTTGGAGCTCGCTGTGCTGGTTCGAATCCAGCGGGCCCAGCCAACCCCTTCGTCCGACTTTGAACCTTGAACTTCCGCACTTTGAACTTCGACGCGCACCCGTAGTTCAACAGCAGAACCGGCCGTCGATAACGGCCAGACGTCCGTGCGACTCGGACCGGGTGAACCATTCGGTACCCGTGGTGTAGTGGCCTGCACGCCTGACTGTGGCCCAGGAGGTGGGAGTTCAATCCTCCCCGGGTACCCGCCTTCGTCTTGCTCGGATCGGTGTCCGGCTGACCGCTGAATGCTGTCCGCTTCTTGAGCTGACGGCTGATCGCTGTCGGCTGAGTGCTTCATTAATTCGCCTGCGTGGTCCAACCGCAGGACGCCGGTCTCATAAGCCGGAGACGGTGGTGCGACTCCACCCGCAGGCACTCCTTGCTTGGCTCGGCGGCCTGCTGACCGCTGACCGCTGACTGATTCTTAGGCTGACGGCTGATTGCTGACCGCTTCTTAGGCTGCCGGCTGATAGCTGTCGGCTGAGCGCTTCACTGAAGGGTTCGGGCACGCGGCAAGCCCACCCGCCTCGAAAGCGGGCATGCGTCGCAAGATGCATTGAAGGTTCGACTCCTTCACCCTTCGCTCTGTTTCTGTCCTGGAGTTTCTGTCGGAGCTACGGGTGGCAAGCCACCCTTCGCCAAGTTTCTGACTCTTCTGAGCTCTTTTCGAAAGCTGAAAGCTGAGAGCTTCAGAAGCTGACTGCTGATCGCTGAATGCTGAGAGCTGTCTCGGAGGAGACGCGGATAGTCAGCTGGCCGCACGTGGTTGCTAACCACGCTCCCCGCCAGGGGATTGCCGGGGCAGCACCGGCCTCCTCCACCTTCGAATCGGGGAATCGCTGGGGCGGTCCTCCAGTCTGCTTCGCCATTCCCTCAGGCTCGAAGCTCAATGCTTCTGAAACTGGGGTCTGGAATCTGGGAACTGGGAGCTTGCCCACAAACCAGGACGCACGTGTGGCGAATCAGCAAACGCGGCGGTCCGCAAAACCGCAACCAGTGGGGGCGGCACCCACCACGTGCTCCACAAACCGATGACGGATGACCGCTGACAGCTGACAACCTCTTTCTGAAGTCTGATGTCTGAAGTCTGAAGTCTGTCGCAATACCCGCCGGCGTAGGTCAAAGGCAGACTGCCTCTCCCGTAAAGAGGCGATGCGCGTTCGAGTCGCGCCGTCGGCTCCACTTTCCAGTCGTTGGCTTGGGGTGCGGGGCGGCTGACCGCTGACGGCTGACCGCTGACAGCTGATCGTTACTTGGGCTGACGGCGGACCGCTGACCGCTGCTTAAGCTGTCGGCTGATCGCTGTCGGCTGACCGCTTCTCTCCGGGGTCGGGTAATGGTAGCCCGCCTGATTGTTAATCAGGAATGGTGCAGGTTCAACTCCTGCCCCCGGAGCCAGTCTTCTTCGCCCCTCTGGTGTAGCAGACGCATCGCTGTCTTCTAAACAGCGGGTCCCGGTGCGACTCCGGGGAGGGGTTCCAGCTCCCGTCGGCTAACGGCAGGCCGCCTGACTCTCATTCAGGAAACAGGGGGTTCAACTCCCCTCGGGAGCGCCAGGGCCCACTCGTCTAAGAGCAGGATGTCGGTTTTTCACGCCGAAGGTGCCGGTGCGAGTCCGGCGTGGGCTGCCCGCCGCCGTGGTGTGAACAGAACGAGCATGCCCGGCTTTTACCCGGGTCGGTGAAGGTGCAACTCCTTCCGGCGGCATTTCCTTGGGTGCGGGGCGCGAGCGGCAGCGCACCTGGCTCTTAACCAGGGTTGTGAGGGTTCGAGCCCCTCCGCACCCACTTCTCTCGGCTGATTCCGGCTGGAAGCTTGCCGCTCGAAGCGACTCACGACTCTCGACGCGCGACTCAGGACTCTTTTCAAGGACCCGTGGCGGAACTAGAAGACGCGCCGGTCTCAGAAACCGGTGGGGCAACCTCGTGAAGGTGCAAATCCTTCCGGGTCCACTTTTCTCCCGCTTCGTCCAACAGGAAGACGCCTGTCCTACACACAGGAGATGGGGGTGCGACTCCTCCAGCGGGAACCACCGTCCGGGCATAGGGTAACTTGGTAACCCGCCACATTCGGGATGTGGAGATTGCAGGTTCGATTCCTGCTGCCTGGACCATTCCAAACTCGGGACGTCGCTCGTCCGCCGTAGCTCCGACAGAAACTGATCGGCAGAGGCAGGGACAGAGCGAAGGTGGATAGCGGCGGTTCAAATCCACCCACCCCGATTTTTCAGGCTCGAAGCTCATAGCTTCTGGGGCAGGGCGCTGGTTGCTGGTTGCTGGACGCTTGCCCTGAACCCATACCCCGGTGGTGTACGAGATTGGCATCCGACCCTCCGAAGGTCGAGGTCCAGGTGCGATTCCTGGCCGGGGTACCACGGAACAAGCCCCTGTGGTGTAGGAGAGGCACGCGACGCTACGAACGTCGAGGACGAGGCGCGACTCCTCGCGGGGGCCCCATCAACAAAGACCGACTCTGCTCGACTATGGAGGAATCATGGTCGCCATCGAGGTGCTGGAACGCCCTGCGCTGGTGCTCAACCGGAACTGGATCGCCATCCAGACGACGACGGTCAAGGAGGCCATCGGCCTCGTGGCCAAGGGCTCGGCGCGGATCATCGAGCCGGAGACCTACGCGACGCACGACCTCGTCACCTGGGACGACGTCTCGCGCGCGAAGGCGAGGTTCGGCGACGCGGTGATCCGCTCGGCGCGCCTGGCGATCGCGCCGCCGGAGGTGATCCTGCTCACGGCCTACCGAGCCCTCGCTTGCATTGAAGGGCGCGCTCCCTATAATGTGCCTTCCCTGAGCCGGCCGTCGGGCGCCGCTAGCTCAGTTGGTAGAGCAGCTGATTCTTAATCAGCGGGTCGTGGGTTCGAATCCCTCGCGGCGCACTTTCATCTCCTCGACCGTCCAGCTCCAGTCGAGTGATGATCCCTATCATCCGTGAGAATCCCGCCGTAGCCCCAAAGGAACTGAGCGGTAGAGACAGACACAGGGCGTAGGCGGATTCGAATCCCTCGCGGCGCACCATTCTGGTTCTGTCCAATCCGCACACAGGGTTGACCACGACCTCTCTAGCTCAGCGCCCTTTGACCACGCGACGCCGGATGACTACACTCCGCAGGGGATGAACCTCACCGACGCAAAGGCCATTGTTCTGGCCGGGATGGAGCGCGACCTACGACGGTCGAGCGCCGCGGTGGTGATCGATGCCGCCTCCCCGGATCCGCGAGATGAAGGCAAGTTCCGGATCGACGGAAAGGTCGCGCGCATCGTTCCGTTTTTCAGTGGGTGGCCAACGCAAATCAACCTAGCCTGGTTTGAGGGCTCCTACGGGCCTCCTGAAATCAACGGTAGTCCCTTCCACTGGTACGTCTACTCGATCTCTGCTCAAGGCCGGTGGCGGGGCGAGCACTACTACATTTGCGACTACCTGCAGATGCGGGAATGGGTCCTCGATTTCGCGGCTCCCCAGGGCAGGGACTTCCGCGACCAGTCGCGCTGGCGGGCCGATCTACGGCCGTTGCCTGAAGATCGGGACGAACGACGGGGCTACTTTCGGTGGGGTGACGAGGACATTGACTCGTTTCCCTCGCTTCAACGGGCCATCCCCCTCGACAACATCGCCTCCGTCGCCGACGCGCGGGAGTTTCCGAGCCAACCGGTGGGCATCTTGGGTCCCGGTGGAGAGTCAGCCGCGCACGCCAGTCTGAAGCTCTACGTCGCCAACCATCCGACGATGCTCGGACTCAGCCATGCGGCGCAAGCAGACGTTGAGCACCAGTTCTGCACAGGTGATCGAGTGGACGTGCTCTTCAACAACCATCGACCGGATCGGACTGTCGTTGAAGTCGAAGTGGCCGGCTCCCCGCAGGTCGTCATCGGCATCCATCAGGCAATCAAGTACCGGTCACTCGCCGAGGCGGAGAATAGGTACCCGCGCCAGAGCCCCAGAGTGCGGGCGCATGTTGTGGCTTACGAAACGAACTACCCGGACGCCATCCAAATGGCTTCGAGCTACGACGTGAAACTGCTTAGCGTGGATCGGCGACTGGTACTGGGTCCAACCGGGTAGAGCGGTCGGCTCACTT
>Ga0193713_1000155_pt1 | contig 22046 bp, 21 predicted proteins | sample H3a2metaG_FD_143054 | JGI IMG/M metagenome (GOLD analysis project Ga0193713, IMG submission 143054) | Soil microbial communities from a riparian zone of the East river system, Colorado, United States - H3a2 | ecosystem: Environmental > Terrestrial > Soil > Riparian zone | place: USA: East River... | reverse complement strand
TGCCTGCGTCTGGCGATTGATTTCGTAAATCGCGCCGAGCTTGGGATTGAATCCCCAAAAATTTTGCCGATTTGATTGATTTCCTGCTTCGTCGGTCAAGAACTCATCCTTGAAATGACGCTCCGCGAAAATCGCCTGCGCTCCTGCGAGGATCGATAATCGCGGTGCGAGATACAGCTGGTCCTCGAGATAGGCTGGAACATTTATCGAACTGCCAATGCCTCGCGCAGTCGTTGTTCCTGGGTGTCCGAAAATATTTTCGTAATTTTGGGTGGGCTCGTCTTCGTATTGCGGGCTCAGACCAATTGTAAGAATATTTCGTCGGCCAAAGAGTTCGTTACGGCTAACAAAATTCAGGTTCCCGCCAAAATTGTCTGAATAAAACTGCTCGATCCCCTGCCGAAAATCCGGCGAAAAGAATCCGCGGTTCTCAAGATCGTGATGGAACCAGTACGCACCGACATCGAGCTCAATCTGTTCAGTTCGAATGCTTAGCTTGTCCGCCAGGCGAACGTTCGATAACTCCTTGTTCCAATCCTGGGCTATCGCGAGCGGATTAGCCCGCGAGGGATCGTCTTCCATTTCTGACTTGGTCAAACCGCCAGGCAGATTCCGATTGGTCCGGTCCAGTGTAAGATAAAATCGATTCTCCACCTGGTCGTTAAACTTGTAACCGACATCGGCAAAAAGGATTTCTGTGTCCTCGCGGCTATGCTCCCGAAAGCCCTCGCGCGCTCGGAAACCAATCGCACCAAATTCATCGAACTTCCCTTGGACCGCGCCGCCGCTCATGTCGCCACGGAAGAAGCCATAACTCCCCCCTTCAAGCCGGACTTGAAATGGCGCCGCATTGTATCCGGTGAGGGGCACGAGATTGATTGCCCCACCAAGCGTCAGCGCGCCGTATTTAAACACATCGGCGCCTCGAAAGACTTCCGCGTGGCTGAGCGCGGCAACATCAAGATCCTCGAGAGTTGCCTCGCCATCCCCTGGTTGAAGTTCAAACCGTCCATTAAAAACATCACACCGAGTGGCTCCTCTTCAGATGTGATTCCGGACCCTCGAATTGAAATCTTGGAAACTTCGGAGCCGTTTTCCGATTGAAGGAAAACACCCGCGGTTCGTTGCAGCAAATCTTCGAAGTTTGACGCTCGTCCGAGTTCCATATCATCGGTCGTCTTGACTGTGAAGGCTCCCGGAACTGCCGTCTTCTGCTTCGCAGATTCCTCGGGTGACGCCGAAGTAAGCGACCCGGTCGCTTCTCCCACGACTGTCACTGCCTCGGTTTCTGCCGAATTATTTGAAGTGTTGGCGGCATGGGCCTTTTGAAGTGCGATGACTGCAACTGCTGTGATCGCAAGAACGCCCCAAGCTCGCCACATCGAGTCCGATCAATCGATCACCGGAAGTTGTTTCACAAATCGCCACCCGTTTCGTTCGTAACCGACCGACTCGTAAAACTTGTGGGCATCTTCCCGGGCAAGCCGTGTGTTCAAAGCGACGCGCCTGATTCCTCTGTGGGCGAAATCCTTCTCCGCAATCGCAATCAGCGCGCGACCAATTCCGCGGCGGCGCATCGTACCCAGTGTCGCAAGGGCAAGAATTCGGCCGCCGGGATCGTTATGCTCATAGCTTGGGCACGCGAGTGTGCCGATCATCCCGCACACTTTGCCATCAAGCACCGCCACAAATGTGCGATAGCAGTCACCGGCAGCGATCCTCTCCATTCGCATCTGCATCTCCGATTTTGTTGTTTCGTATCCGAGCTCGCACATGAGTTGCGCGAGCGCCGCCGCATCGTTCATCTCGGCGACGCGAATCGTAAGATCTGAGAGTCGTTCGTTAGGCAAAATGGCACGCGCTCCGAAGACCGCACAAATAAAGGCGTCTGCAATTATGTGGACATTGAATCAGGGGCGCCGCCGTTGATTCCGACGAAACCTTCGCGTTCCAAATGCAAAATGATCTCTTGAGCTGCTTCCTCCGGCGACAACTCTCCTGTGTCCACTGTCACTTCGGCGTCGGTCGGCTCTTCATAGGGATCGGATATTCCGGTAAATTCCTTTAGAATCCCGGCGCGGGCTTTCGCGTACAGGCCTTTTCGGTCGCGCTGCTCGCAAACTTCTACCGACGTGGAAAGGTGCACCAGGATGAAGCAGCCAAACGGCTCAATCATCGCCCGCACGTCCTTCCGCGTGGAATCGTAGGGCGCAATCGGTGCGCAGATGGCGATACCGCCGTTCTTCGTGATTTCAGAGGCAACGTAGCCAATGCGGCGAATGTTTATGTCGCGGTGCTCTTTCGAGAAACCGAGCTCTGAAGAGAGATGTTTCCGCACGAGATCGCCGTCGAGCAGTGTCACCGGCCGGCCGCCCATTTCGAGGAACTTAATCAGGAGCACGTTGGCGATCGTCGATTTACCTGCACCGGAAAGACCGGTAAAAAACACAGTCAATCCCTGTTTGTGCCGCGGCGCGAAGGTACGCCGCAGTTCTTGGGCGATTTCGGGAAAGGTGAACCAGGCCGGAATCTCGCGACCGTCGCTTAAGCGTCGCCGCAATTGTGTGCCCGAGAGATTGAGCACGCGTGAGCCGGGGGGCACTTCGTTTTCGGGGAAATATTTATCCCGATCCTCCACATAGACCATCATTTGGAAGGGCACCATTTCGACGCCGATCGCCGCTTCATGTTTGCGGAACAACTCCTGCGCTTCGTACGGTCCATAGAATGGTTTGCCATCGGCATCGTTGCCTGGCCCCGCGTGATCCCGGCCGACGATGAAATGCGAGCAGCCGTGATTTTTTCGAATGATCGCGTGCCAGATCGCTTCCCGTGGTCCGCCCATCCGCATGGCTAGCGGCAATAAAGCGAGCTTGGCCGTGCCGCGCGGGTATTTAGACACAAGCAACTGATAACAACGGACGCGCGTGAAATAGTCCACATCACCGGGCCGGGTCATGCCGACGGACGGATGAATCAGAAGGCTGGCCTCGACCTGGCTCGCGGCGCGAAAAGTCAATTCCACGTGCGCGCGATGCATCGGATTACGCGTCTGGAACCCGATAATCTTGCGCCACCCAAGACGGACGAACTCCGTGCGCAGGTCCGATGGTGTAAGCCGAAGAGTCCGGAAATCGTAATGCGTGGGCAGTTGCAAACCTTCCACGCGTCCACCCACGTACCAGGCATGTCCCCTGTTCAGAAGATAATCGACACCGGGATGCAGTGTACTAGTGGTTCCAAACACAGCTTGCGCTTCGGCCTCGCGGTCCGGCTGCCATACATCCTCCACATGTAATACCGCAAGCATCACGCCCTCGGAGTCTCGCAGGGCGATCTTGCTGCTCCCGGGTTTCAACGATTTCGCAAACGCGTCCGGTACATCGAGCGTAATCGGGATCGGCCAAACCAAGCCGTTGCTCAATCTCATCTCATGGCAAACGCGCTCGTATTCGTCGCGATTCAGAAAACCGCGCAACGGCGAGAAGCCGCCGCTCAGCAAAAGCTCGAGATCGCGAATCTGCCGGCTGGTCATCTCCCACGAGGGAAAATCTTTCGAGCGCGCTTTGAGTTCGGCAGCGTTCCCCTCGTCGAGCGTAAGATCAACCAGTTCGCTACCATGGGGGGCAATAAGATGGCCGTGAGAATGTGGATTATCTATGTTCATGGGTCGCGAGATGCGTGCGAGTCAATATGGTCATGTCGTATGGTTATCGTGGCCGCACATTAAGAGATTTACGGAGATTAAGCGGCTTGGTTCCGTTCTTTTGGTAATCTGTGTTTCATCCGTGTCAATCTGTGGCGAGGGGTTTCCTGTTGCGCCTCCCGAACGCAAACTTAGTGTTCGGATATGCCGGAAACACGCGCAACGGCCTACGATTCTAAGATCGAAGGCAACGTGATTTTTACGCGATTTGATGCCGCGCTCAATTGGGTCCGCAAAAATTCGCTTTGGCCAATGCCGATGGGGCTTGCCTGTTGCGCGATCGAGTTGATGGCAACCGCAGCCTCCCGCTTCGATATCGCGCGATTCGGCGCAGAAGTAATGCGCTTCTCGCCGCGGCAATGCGATGTCATGATCGTGGCAGGCACCGTGACCTACAAAATGGCGCTGGCAGTCAAACGAATTTACGAGCAGATGCCGGAGCCCAAGTGGGTGATCGCCATGGGCGCCTGCGCTTCCACCGGCGGCATGTATCGCTCCTATGCAACTCTGCAGGGAATCGATCAACTGATTCCGGTTGATGTTTACATTTCCGGGTGTCCGCCGCGTCCGGAAGCATTGCTCGCCGGTTTGATGAAGTTGCAAGACAAAATCTCTCGCGAACGGTCATTCAGGAACCAGAACCTCGAACTCGCAGAAAAACTCGAGGACGCGTTCGGATGAGCACGAGGGCATATGGCCTCCGGTCAAAATGACATGAGGGCTATGACTGATCAGGAACTATTTGACCTGCTAGGCAAATCGTTCGGCGAGAAATTTCAGAGCAAGACTGAATTTCGCGGCGAGACGACGTACACAATTGCTGCTGGTGATCTGCGTGAAATCGCCAAATTCTGTCGGGACGAACTCTCATTCGATTATTTGCTCGACATCACCAGCATCGACAACTACGGGGAGGAGCCGCGGTTCGAAATCGTTTATCATCTCTACTCGATGCCACATGCAGTCCATCTGCGGGTGGAGCTAAAGGTTCCCGAAGAAGCCGACGCAGTTGATACTATTTCTGACATTTGGCCCACAGCGAACTGGCACGAGCGCGAGGCCTACGATATGATGGGAATCAAGTTCAACGGGCATCCCGATCTGAGACGAATCCTCATGTGGGAGGGGTATCCCTATTTTCCGCTGCAAAAGGACTTCCCTCTCGAAGGATTGCCGAGCGAAATGCCCGATGTCGCGTTCACAAAAGCGACGCCACTGGAAGGTGGACCGTTCGTCACAATTCCGAGTACCGCCGGCTCAAAGGACCGCGAACCGCGGGCTCGTCCACCGGAATTGTAAGTTCAAGATAACGCGTCCAGCGGCTCGACTGGCGAAACAAGGTTCAGAATGGCCCCTTGCCTACGCCGCTGAGACAGGCGGCGCGGTCTCGGGCTTTCGCGAAGCAGCCATCACGTCTGGGTGCACAGTTTCATCGCGGGCCACGACGTGCGTTTTGGCGCCGTGCTTCGGATAAGCGATCCGGCTATGCAACATCATTAAGAGCGTGAATCGAAAACGGTCGGCGATGACTTTCAGTTCGCCAAGCGTCAGGTCGCAGTCGTCCAATTGCCGGTCGCTAATACGTTCCTCGATCAGTTCGTTCACGAGCGATTCGATTTTCTGCGGAGTTGGTTTTTCCAGACTGCGCGACGCGCTCTCAACGGTGTCAGCCAGGCTAACAATTGCGCTTTCTTTTGTCTGCGGTTTCGGTCCGCTGTAGCGAAAACTCTCTTCGCGGACTTCTGGAATATCGTCTTCGCGAAGCTTCATGATTTTGCCGCCCGCGCGCGCGTCTTCATGTTGCTGAAGCGCGCGTTGATAAAAATAACGGACGACCGATGTGCCGTGATGCTCTTGGATAATATCGATGATGCGCTGGTTTAGCCGGTGCTTGAGCGCGAGATCGACGCCTTCCTTCACGTGCGCGATGATGATCAACGCGCTCATTGTTGGCGCGAGGTCATCGTGCGGATTGCGTTCAAAGCTCATGTTCTCTGTAAAGTACTCCGGTTTCACCAGTTTACCGACGTCGTGGAAGTAAGCGCAGACACGGCAGAGCGTCGCGTTCGCGCCGATCGCTTCCGCGGCAGCTTCGGCGAGATTGGCCACCACGAGGCTATGATGATAAGTGCCCGGCGCTTCGATGGTCATGCGTCGCAACAACGGATGGTTTAAGTCTGATGCCTCCAGCCAGGAGATATCCGTCGTGATCCCAAAAAGATTCTCCAACACCGGTAGCACGCCGCCTACCAAGGTCGCAGTCAAAATTCCATTGCCGATAGCCAGTGCGCTTTGCAGACCGAGCATGCCCCAGTCATTTGCTGTTGGATAAAACCAATTGATCGGCCCGATCAAACCAAACGTCAGTGACAACAACCAGATCGCGAGCCCGACATAGATGCCGGCGCGGATCAATTTGCTGCGGCGTCGCACCTGTAAAGTGAGTGAGACTGCCGTGAACCCGCTAATCAGGCTGGTTAATAGAAGGGGGGCATCAATTGGACCAAATAACATGCTGCTCCATAAGCTCACAAAGAATGCAGCATAGAGACCGTGCTGCCGACCAAGTAGCACGCTCAACACGAGTGGTGCAAAGGCATAGGGTGTGATCAAACCGGCCATTTCCGGCTTTAAGAATCGGTAACTACCACTGTTACAAATGACCAGTAGGAGTTTGGTGACGGCCAGTTGCGCAAGCATAACGCCAAAGACAAGGAGAATTCGCGAGTTTTGCGAAAAACTCTTCGGCTGATTGATCCAAAGCTGCGTAAGCGCCGTCGCCAAAACGAGCAGAGCAATTATAAAGTTCTTCGTTGGTTCAGGCTGTTGGCCACTAAAAACAAGAAAAGCAAGGCCGCTAGCAAACGCGGCGAAGATGAAAAGCTTCGCATGCAACGAGTACTCGAGATTGCGCATGAGATCGTTTCGCGTCCGACGCCGCCGCGTTTTCCGGGAAGCAAGGCCGCGTCTGACTAATCGCCCGCGTTTCAGAAAATCGAACATATGGCTCTTTATTTGCGCGATACAGGCGCGGGTGAGCGGTGCTGCTGGTAGGCGCCAATGATCGCGCGCACCAGTTCATGCCGCACCACATCACGCTCTGAGAAATACACGGTTGCGATTCCGGACACGGTCTTCAATGCCTGCAATGCTTCGACGACTCCGGAGCGTTTGTTGGCTGGCAAATCAATTTGTGTGACGTCGCCAGTCACCACGCATTTGGAATGCAAGCCGATTCGCGTCAACAACATGAACATCTGCTCGGTAGTTGTGTTTTGCGCTTCATCGAGGATAACAAAGGCGTTATTCAAAGTGCGGCCGCGCATATATGCCAGGGGTGCCACTTCAATGGTCTGCCGCGCAATCGCCCGCTCCATTTCCTCCGGCTCTAGCATTTCACGCAACGCATCGTAGAGCGGACGCAGATACGGCGTAATCTTTTGTTCGAGGTCACCGGGGAGAAAACCCAGCGCTTCACCGGCCTCCACGGCAGGGCGCGTCAAAATTATCCGCGCCACCTGCTCTTTCTTCAGTGCCGCCACCGCCATTGCGACTGCGAGATAAGTTTTGCCCGTTCCCGCAGGTCCAATCCCAAAAACGACGTCGTGTTTTTGAATTGCCTCAACGTACGCCCGTTGATTCCCGCTTCGCGCCACAATCGGCGGCTTGCGTGAAGACGTAATGATTTTCGTCGAAACGATCTCGCCGAGGTTTTGATCGTTTTCTTCGGTCACCGCCTTGAGGGCATAATCAAATTCATGTTTCTGAATCTCCACGCCTTGCTGGCGGGCTTTTTCAAGCTGTTCGAACACCTGTTGCGCTTTATCGACACGGTTTCGATCGCCCTCTAGTTTGACCCAGCCTTCACGCGTGGTCACTCTGACACCAAGGGAATCCTCGAGGTTCTTCAAAAGTTTAATGTCATTTGCGTAGAGAGATTGCAAAGCGCGGGGGTTCTCAAACTGCAAAGTGCGCGTTTCAGTCATCGTCTTGGCACTGGCTTCCAGCCAATGCTCTATCAGCACGATGCCGACGACACGAGTCTAAACTTACCGGAAACCATATACCAGCGCCCAATGCGTGCGATCCTCCGGCGACTCTTCAACGCTGACTATGATGAAGTAGCTGCCGGTAGCTTTTGGAATGACGTGTGCAGCCGCGAAGTGGCCCTTCTCCCAGCCGTCTGATTCTTCCGCCAGCTTTCCATCCGAATCATAAACGTGAACCGCGACCTTTGCCTTATCTACCTCTGTTCCCAGCCAGAACCAATATTCGTTGCCCTTGAACAATTGCTGCCGCACTGCCTTTTTTTCTCCGGAGCCCAAGTCGCCTCCCCAGTAATCCTCACGCACCTGGAAGCCTTGCTTCACATATGGTTCGGCCGCCTGAAGAGCGAAGGACTGTGCGTCATCGACGGAGGCGAAAATCGCAGGCTGCAGCGCCAGGAGCCCTAGCAACACGGGGGTCGTCCGGAAGATTACTTTCGCGAATCGTTTCATCGAAATTCCTCAGTCTCTCGTCACGATCCCGTGGCCTAGCCGCGTCGTGATCTCATTGACCTTTTTCACTGAGTCGGCAGGAATGCGCCGATCTCCGACGTCAATCAAAGGTTTTACCTCGACCAGAGCGTCTTGAATTTGGCGGATGATCGGGAGATTGAACTCGGGCATGGCTTGGAGCCTTGTTTGAAAATAAGAAAGCAGATCTGGTTGATGCAGCAATTCGGCGCCATCGCTGGAAAAATGCTCCGTCACTACTGAGGTCAAGACTTCGGTGCCACGCAGCCACCCGCCCAAGCTGACAAGCTGCGACAGCTTTTCGTCGTGCACCTCGTTCATTGCCTGTTGCACGCTGTTTTGCGTGCGATCCAGTTCCTGCCGCACATTTTCCCAATTACGCTTGTCTGCGGCCTCAGTAATCGCCTTTGCGTGCGGGGTGATTGAATTTCCCACGCCGATTCCCTTGGCCAAGGTGAGGACGCGCTGCCCTATGTCTTTGACGGTGGGCGCGTCTTCCGCTTGCACCGCTATAAAGCCGTCGGCGATGACTGTTCCAAGTAAAAGAGCAATACGCGGCCTCTCGGTAAAATTCGGTCCCTTGTCGCTACGGACGTGTTGTTTCCAGTTCACTCCGCCTAACTTGTTGAGCGCACCGAAAATCTCGTTCGGCAGCGGCACGACAACGTCTTCGACAGTAGTCGATAGTTTTTTAATATCGATGTGCTGTGGGGCTTGGGTGGCACTTGCACACAGTGCAACCCCACAAAGTACGCATACGCTTAGCTTAAAACATCTGGTAAACGGGATCATTGGCACTTTCGACTGTTGATTTCGGGTTCGTATTCAGGATTTAATAGAGCGAACTTTAACCGGAACAGCTGCTGTACACAAATCGACGCTGAAAAGAATTTGACTCACCTTAATCGAACGGCTCCGGTGCCCCGGCCGCATCGCTGCCTGCCTGCCCTATGGATCTCAATCGACTAGAGCACATCCTCGATCGCGCAGCTTCAAAACGAATAACAGTGATTGGCGATCTGATGCTCGACGAATTTGTGTGGGGAAAGGTCGGCCGCATATCACCAGAGGCGCCCGTCCCGGTTGTAGAGGTGATCGAAGAATCGTTCTACCCGGGAGGCGCTGCCAACGTTGCGCGGAACTTGCGCGAGTTTGTGGATCACGTCGCGACCATCGGATTGCTCGGAAAGGACCGCAGCGGGCAGCAACTCAAGGAACTGCTGACGAGACAAAGAATCGACGTCTCCAATGCGGTTGAAGACGAGTCGTTTCGGACAATTCTGAAAACGCGGATCATCGCGCGCCACCAACAAGTTGTCCGTGTCGATCGGGAACAGCTTAGCGGGCCGTCGGCACGGCAGCTTCAGCAAGTCGTGGCAGCAGTCCAGAAGAATATTCCCGACATCGACGCGATCATTTTTGAAGATTACGGCAAGGGTTTCTTGTCGACAAAGATGGTTTCGCAAATCACAGAGAATGCGCGCTCGGCCGGAAAGATCGTTGCTGCTGATCCGAACCCTCGTCATCTGGTCGACTGGCGCGGTGTCACAGCAGTTAAGCCAAACCGCGCAGAGGCTCTGCTCGCCGCTGGTATTCCCGGTCGCGACCCGGATAATGTTCCGCCGCAGGATAGCGATCTCATGCGTGCAGGCGAAGCGCTTCTCAAGAAATGGGAAACAAAATATGTTCTGGTCACGCTTGGCGAACACGGGATGATGCTCTTCCAGCAGAACGAAGCGCCGCATTACATTCCCACGAAGGCACGGCAGGTTTTCGATGTCTCCGGCGCGGGCGACACTGCCATTGCTCTTTTCACCCTTGGACTTGTTTGCGGAGCGACTCCGATTGAGGCGGCGGAAATCGCCAACCATGGGAGTGCAGTTGTGGTGAGTAAACTAGGAACAGCCACTGTGACGCGCGATGAACTTATCGCCAGTTTCCAAGAGGACTGCGGGCATGACTGATGCGCTGTCCGCGGCGGTTTTTGTCGATCGCGACGGAACTATCATTGAGGATCGCGACTATTGTTCGGATCCGAAAGACGTGAAGATCTTTCCCGGCGCGACGGAAGCGCTGCGGCGCTTGAAATCGAACGGGTTCAAACTCATTATCATTACAAATCAGAGCGGCATCGGTCGCGGTCTGTTCACGCTGGAACAATATCGAGCTGTCGAAGCAGAAGTGTCGCGGCAACTGGGCGATGGTTTGATCGATGCATCTTATTTTTGTCCCGACGCTCCCGGCCAGCAGTGTAATTGTCGGAAGCCTGCGACTGGAATGATCGTCGCGGCCGCGCGAGAACATCAACTTAGTCTTTCTCATTCTTTCTTGATTGGCGATAAGGAGACCGACGTCGAATGTGGACACAACGCGGCTGTGCGGGCGATCCGGGTCAAAACGGGACCTCACCGTGACACGGGCGACAGCAAGGCAGATTGGATTGCTAAGGACTTGTCCGCGGCAGCGCAAATCATTTTAGCCCAGCACTGATGATCACGATGACCGCGCATTTCAATGCAGGTCAATTTGCTGTCCGGTCCAATGGGTAAGGTACTCGGCATTATTCCAGCTCGCTGGGGTTCTACACGTTTTCCGGGAAAACCACTGCATTCCATTGCTGGTAAACCCCTTCTGCGCCACGTGTTGGAACGCTGCCAGCATACCAAAAAACTCGACGCTCTCATCGTTGCGACCGACGACATGCGCGTCGCCAAAGCCGCTTTCGATTGGGGCGCCGAGGTCGCCGTGACTTCGCCGAAACACCGCAGCGGGACCGATCGGGTAGCCGAGGTAGCGCGCAATGCGAAAAACTTCGAGTTCGTGATTAACATCCAAGGCGATGAGCCGCTGATCGATCCCCGTTTAATCGACAACCTTGTCGAAAAACTGCAGTCGAGTCGCAAGATCGACATTGTCACTGCCGCGCATCCGTTCCAGAATCCTGCCGAAGCAGAATCACCGCACCAAAACAAAGTCGTCCTAGATCGGAATAATTGCGCTCTTTACTTCTCGCGAAGCGTTATCCCCTACCCTGCCAAACCTTCCGGTTTTCGCTATCTGCGCCATCAAGGCATTTACGGTTTTCGTCGCGACGCGCTTCTCCAGTTTGTGAAATGGAAACCGAGCCCGCTGGAGCAGGCCGAGTCGTTGGAGCAATTGCGCGCATTAGAAAATGGTGTAAAAGTTCATGTGCTCGTTACTAGAGATGGTTCACCTGGCGTGGATACGCTGGCAGACGCAAAAGCGCTGGAGCAAAAACTCGCTCGCGCACAACAAAGGTTTCTCTCCAGATGAAATACATTTTCGTTACTGGTGGCGTCGTGAGTTCGTTAGGCAAAGGCTTGACCGCAGCCTCTCTTGGCACACTGCTTGAAGCGCGTCGTCTGCGCGTTGTTCTCCAAAAATTCGATCCTTATCTGAATGTTGATCCCGGAACGATGAACCCGTTTCAACACGGGGAAGTTTACGTGCTCAACGACGGCGCGGAGACGGATCTCGATCTTGGCCATTACGAGCGCTTCACCAATTGTGTACTTACTCGACATAACAACCTGACCAGTGGTCAGGTTTACGAGACAGTGATTCTAAAGGAGCGGCGGGGCGATTATCTCGGAAAGACGGTGCAGGTGATCCCGCACGTCACTGATGTGATTAAGGGTCGTATCCGCGAACTCTCCGACGAGAGCAATTACGACGTCGTGATCACGGAGATCGGCGGTACGACCGGGGACATTGAAGGCCTCCCGTTTCTAGAAGCGATCCGGCAGTTCATTCTCGAGGTTGGCCCGGAAAATGTGATAAACATGCACGTCACGCTTGTTCCGTACATAAAAGCGGCGCATGAATTAAAAACAAAGCCAACTCAGCAAAGCGTGGCGAAGCTCCGTGAAATCGGCTTGCAGCCGCAGGTGCTAATTTGCCGCGCCGAGCAACCCCTCGACCGTGATGTGCGTCGGAAACTGTCGATGTTCTGCAGCGTCTCTGAAAAAGCCGTGATCGAGGAACGAGACGTCGAGCACACGATTTACGAAGTGCCGCTGACTCTACATTCCGAGGGACTCGACCAACTGGTGTGCGACTTGTTGCATCTGGAAACGCCTACGCCTGATCTGGCAGACTGGCGAAAATTCGTCGACCGTGTCGTCAGCCCAAGCAAACGCGTCAAGATCGCGGTCGTCGGCAAATACATGGACGTCCGCGACGCCTATAAGAGCATCTACGAATCACTCACTCACGCCGCTGCCAGCGAGGACTGTGGAATCGACCTGAAACTTATCGATGCCGAATCGCTGGAGCATGGCGTCGATGCCCAATTGAAAGATGTTGCCGGCGTCCTGATTCCCGGCGGGTTTGGCGTTCGCGGCGTTGAAGGAAAAATCAACGCCGCGCGTTTCGCACGCGAGCGCAAGGTTCCGTTTCTGGGTCTTTGTCTCGGCATGCAGGTCGCGACGATTGAATTTGCGAGGAACGTCTGTGTCATCAAGAACGCAAACAGCACCGAGTTCGACAAGAATACGTCAGAGCCGGTTATCTCGTTACTGGAAGAGCAGCGTGGTGTTCGCAACAAGGGGGCAAGCATGCGGCTAGGCACATGGCCAACCAAAATTGTTGAGGGCACGCTCGCGGAAAGAATCTACGGTGATACCGAGGTCACGGAGCGGCACCGGCATCGTTACGAGTTCAACATGAAATATCGCGACCGAATGAACGCCAAAGGCTTTGTGATTTCAGGAACATCACCTGATGGCACTCTCGCTGAATTGATCGAGCTTCGCGATCACCCCTATTTTGTTGGCTGCCAATATCATCCTGAATTCCAAAGCAAACCGAACAAACCACATCCGCTGTTCAAGGGATTCATTCAGGCATGTCTGGGCCAACAGACTAGTCGTGCGACGCACGCTCGAGCCGATCAAGAATCGCCGCGCCGAGTCCCTGAGAGGGAACTCGTTCCGCAACGATAAGATCGAGACCGAGCACATCGAGCTCGCGCAAGTAGCGAAAAAAATTCGCTGCGGCCTCCTGCAAATCCTGATGCGCGCTCAGATTTCGAACCGCGACAAATTTCAACGAGCAGCCGTCTCCAGTCGGCCGCCGGGGACTCTGCAGATCTTTCTTTCCTGGTACGGGATACCATGCCAGCAAGCCGACGCGCTGGTTTTTGGGCGGCGAAAATGATTCGGCATTCTCGACTACACGCAACGGCGTTCTCGGCGCGTAATGCGACGGCAGTTGTCCCGGCGCTGAAATTTTCCGCGCAGTTGACGCGGCGAGCTTGATCTTGGCAAATTCAGATAATTGCTCTGCTGTAACCGGCCCACGGCGGAGGAGGCCGATGCTGTTTTCGCGCACGCTGATGATTGTCGATTCAATTCCATGCTCGGTTGGCCCTGCGTCGATGATCAGCGGGATTCGTGCATCGAGTTCATCGAGCACGTGGTGCGCCGTGGTTGGACTGACTCTGCCAAAACGATTTGCACTTGGTGCGGCAAGTGGTTTTCCAAACAGCTGAATGATTTGGGAAAAGACTGGATGCCCGCTGATTCGCACTGCGACCGTGTCAAGACCAGCAGTCACGATTTCAGGAACAATTTGGCGCTTCGGTAAAACTATCGTGAAGGGGCCCGGCCAGAACTTGTCGACTAATTTTGAGATCAGTTGTCCATTTTGTTCCGGAACATTGGCGATTTTTGGCAACCAGTCGCGGGACGGAAGATGAACGATCAGTGGATCGAAGCGCGGTCGCTCTTTCGCTTCAAAGATCTTTGCGACCGCGATCGGATTCAATGCGTCAGCAGCGAGCCCGTAAACTGTTTCGGTGGGCAACGCGACGATTTCGCCTTTGCGAAGCAGTTCAACCGCCGCAGCGCGGTCGGTTGAAATCACCGTCGTCATTTTGGCAATTTCGCGGAGAGTACGGCTTCGGATTGGGTTTTGCGGAATGCTTCCAATTTCTGGCGAATCGTCTTATCGGACGTGGCGAGAATCGCCGCCGCGAGAAGCGCGGCGTTTTTCGCGCCGGCATCACCGATCGCCAACGTACCGACGGGAATACCGCCCGGCATTTGCGCGGTGGATAACAGAGAGTCGAGTCCCTGGAGCTTCGATTGAATCGGAACACCGAGAACGGGCAGCCACGTGTGAGCAGCAATGACTCCTGCCAGATGCGCTGCGCCGCCCGCGCCTGCGATGATGACTCGGAACCCGCGATCGGCTGCTTTTCGCGCAAACTCTGCGGTGGCATCGGGAGTGCGATGGGCGGACAGGACGCGTGCTTCATTCGGCACACCAAGATCATCCAGCGTTTCCACAGCGTGCCGCATCGTTTCCCAGTCCGATTTGCTCCCCATGATAATGGCGACGACAGATTTCGGTTCAGGCATGGGCAAATTGTAGGGCGTTTGATTCGTTCGCGCCAGCGAACTCACGCTTCGGGCTTCCCGTCTATGTCGCTCGGCGCTCGCAGGCTCCATTCTGTGAAACGTCAAGCATAGGTAAAATGTCCCATTAATACCGTGCTTCAGCGCGGTGTGCTATGCATGCCTGGAGCCAAGCCGTTTAAACGGCTTCTTCGCTGCCGGCCTAATGCACCTGGCTGAACCCAGGTGTTAATGAGATATTTGGCCAGTGAACAGTGGCGGCAAATCGATCGTTCTGATCGGGATGATGGGCGTAGGGAAGTCTTCCGTCGGACGTTGCCTGCAGCGGCGAACGAGGCTCGCGTTGCTTGATACCGACGAGATCGTTGCCTCGAAATTCGGAATGTCGATTCCAGAAATCTTTGTCAAACATGGCGAGAACAAATTCCGTAAAGCGGAAGCTGAAGCACTTCGCAGCGTGGGAACGACGGAACAAGCGATCATCGTTACAGGCGGCGGCATCGTGATGAGCGAAGAAAATATCGATCTTTTGAAACGGCTCGGCATGGTGGTCTGGCTCGATGGTGATGAAAAAACGCTTTTTGAACGCGCGTCGAGATCGGGTAATCGACCGTTGCTGCAAAGTAAGAATCCAAGGAAAGCGTTCGCTCAAATTCTACGGGTGCGGCGGCCGCTCTACGCGAACATTGCACATCTCCGCCTCGATACGTCCGTATTTACAGACCAAGAAGTTGCGGTGGCAATTTTGAGCAAGCTTGTGATCCTCACTTCGGAACCGGGATCAGCGATCCCGGCTAAAGCGTCATGACTCAGATTTCGAAAGGGGAATTGAAAGCGCATCTCATATCGTATGCGCAACAAATTGGTTTCGATTCGTGTCGCGTAGCGGCTTGCGCTGCGCCTACGTACGGAACCGAATTTCGCGCATGGTTGCGCGAGGGCGCGCACGGCGAAATGAATTACATGGAGCGCGGCGAAGAGAAGCGTTGCGATCCGCAAAAAATTTTGCCCGGCGCGCGATCGATCGTTGTATTGGCGCTGAATTATTTTCAGGGTGAACAAGTTCAGGCGTCTGAGGACGCTAAGGGAAAGATCGCGCGATATGCGTGGGGTGACGATTACCACCAAGTTGTCGAAAGCAAGCTCGACAAGATCGACACGTTTCTTCGCGACTTGGGCGGACAGCAAAAATGTTACGTGGACACTGGGCCGATCTTGGAACGCGATCACGCAGCGCAAGCTGGTATCGGCTGGCATGGCAAAAACACGATGTTAATCGATGAACGCCTTGGGACATGGTTCTTTCTCGCGGAGATTTTGACGACGCTCGAATTGCCACCGGATCAACCCGTCGCCGATCGCTGTGGAACATGTGAACGTTGCATCAAAGCGTGCCCGACTGGTGCGATTACAGCCCCGCATCGACTCGATGCGCGACGTTGTATTTCTTACCTAACAATTGAACTGAAGGGTTCCATCCCGCTGGAGCTTCGGCCGCTCGTCGGAGATCGCATCTTCGGGTGCGATGACTGTCTGGACGCGTGCCCGTGGAACCGGTTCGCCCAAGTTTCCCACGAAACAGCGTTCGCAGCGCGCCATTCGACCATCGGCATGTCGTTACGGGAATATCTGGAACTAACCGACGCAGAGTTCCGGGCGATTTTCAAAAATTCACCAATCAAACGGATTAAGCGTCGCGGGTTTCTGCGCAATGTGTGTGTCGCCTTGGGTAACGCAGGCGACGTATCCGACATTCCGGCGCTCGAACGCGCTTTAGCCGATGAACAGCCACTAATCGCAGAGCACGCGGAATGGGCGATTCACCAAATTCGATCTCGCCAGGAAACGAGTCTGCGCCATTTAGAGCAAAGATCGGCGTCCTGCACGGAAGCCGTAATTAATTGAATCCAAAGCCGCGCCTGTCCGCATCTCAAGGTTGTCATGAACGGGATTTCGTTTGCAAGAGTCAAACAACCAACTAACGCTGACACTTTCATCCCAACAACCCCTCCTCCAATGCACCAAACTGTAAGCACCCCTGCGCCCGCGCCTTTGACTGCGAAGCAGCGTAGGGCTCGGCGCAAAAAGCAAATCATCTTCGGATCGATTGGCCTGGTCGTGCTCTGGATCGCGGTGTCGATCATCTGGAGCAAGCGCGAGAAACCGATTCCGGTTACAACGGAAAGGGCGATTCGCAAAACGATCCTGCAAACGGTCTCGGCGACAGGAAAGGTCCAGCCGGAAACAGAAGTAAAAATTTCTCCTGAGGTTGCGGGTGAGATCATCGAGCTGCCGGTGGAAGACGGAAAAGCGGTGATGAAAGGCGATCTGCTGGTAAAGGTTAAACCAGACTCTTACAAGGCCCTGTTGGAACAGCAGGAAGCTGCGATCAGCTCAGCGAAAGCGACCAACCTTCAGCAGAAGGCGACGATGTTGAAAGCGGAACATGACTTCAAAAGGGCAGAGGATCTGTTCAACAAGAAGCTGATCTCAGAGCAGGAATTTAATGCCGCGCAAGCCGCGTACGACGTTGCGAAGAACACCTTCGAAAGTTCCCTGCACGAAATTGAGCGTGCGCAGGCCGGCTCGAGTCAGGCCCGCGACCAATTATCGAAGACAACAATTTACTCGCCTATTGATGGCACGGTCACAGTTCTCAGCAGCAAATTGGGCGAACGTCTGGTAGCCACGGGACAATTTGTCGGGACAGAAGTGATGCGCGTGGCTGACCTCAGCCACATGGAAGCGCGTGTCGATGTGAACGAAAACGACGTCGTAAATGTGAAAATCGGCGACAAGGCCGAAGTGAAAATTGACGCGTACGGAGATCGCAAATTTCACGGTAACGTTTACCAAATCGCCAATACGGGAAAGACAACCGGTGCCGGAACGCAGGAAGAGGTTACCAACTTCGAGGTGAAAATTCGAATCCAAGACCACGAAGTGGTACTGAAGCCGGGACTCAGCTGCACCGCGGAAATCCAAACGAACCAGGTAAAGGACGTCGTGGCCGTGCCGATGCAGGCCGTGACCATTCGCACCGGTGACAGCAATTTGAGTCCGGAAGAAATCGAAAAGAATAAGAAGAAGTTGGCACAGCGCGACAAGGGCGATAACAACGCGGAGTTCGTCAATGAGCGCGCGGAGAAAGCGGCGCAGAAAGAAGAGCGCGAGAAACTGGCCAAGGTTGTGTTCCTAAAAAAAGGCAGCAAGGCGCAGATGGTGAAAGTCACAACCGGGATTTCCGACGATACGTACACGGAAGTTAAAAGCGGCATTCAGCCCGGCGATGAAGTGATCTCGGGGAGTTATAGCGCGATCAGCCGAAAGTTGAAGGACGGCGCCAAGGTAAATCTCGACAAAGAAGGCATGAAGTGATGTCTGTAGCCGCTTCGCTGTGCGAAGCGCGTCGCCCACAGGGCGACGGCTACGGCTGAATCTCGAGTCATGAACTCTAACAACACGCGCCCGCTCGGGCCGGTCGTGATCGACATCGAGAACATCACTAAAGAGTACGTGATGGGCGAGGAAGTCGTGCGTGCGCTGCGCGGCGTGACCCTGCAGATTCGCCGCAACGAATACATCGCCATCATGGGGCCAAGCGGGAGTGGTAAATCGACGCTGATGAACATGCTCGGGTGCCTCGATACGCCGTCTTCCGGCCGCTATGAGTTCAACGGCAAGAACGTTGCAGAAATGGATGACGACGAACTCGCGGCCGTTCGCAATCGCGAGATTGGTTTCGTATTTCAAACGTTCAACCTTCTGCCAAGAGCAACGTCGTTGCGTAACGTCGAACTGCCGCTCATTTACGCCGGCATCGAGTCTGAGCGGCGCGAAGAGCGTGCGACTCAGGTACTGGCAGATGTGGGCTTGGGGGATCGCATTCATCACAAGCCGAATGAACTTTCTGGCGGTCAACGTCAGCGCGTAGCCATCGCGCGTGCGCTGGTCAACGGACCGTCAATTATTCTGGCCGACGAGCCAACCGGTAATCTCGATTCCAAAACCGGCGAAGAAATCATGGAGTTGTTTGAGGATTTATATCAACGCGGCAACACAATCATCCTGGTGACACATGAACGAGACATCGCGGCGCACGCGCGTCGTACCGTGCATTTGCGCGACGGTCTCATAGAGATGGATCACGCGGGATTCATTCCGGAGCTCGACCTGCCGGTTGCGAGATAAAGTCGGCATGAAACGTCTTCTCTACGAGCTGAGCGAGAGTTGGAAAATTGCGGCCGCCCAAATGCGCTCGAACCTGACGCGCTCAACCCTGACGGCGCTCGGGGTCATTATCGGCATTATCGCCGTGACATTAATGGGAACCGCGGTGAACGGGATATCCATCGGTTTCGATAAAAGCATGGCCGTGCTCGGCGATGACGTTCTTTACGTCACCCAATGGCCGTGGAAACCGGTGGACGACTGGTGGAACTACCGCGACCGCAAAAAAATCAAAACCGAATACGCCGACACCTTGAACAGGATGATCGCTGCAACGCCGAACTCCAATCTTGTTGTGGCGGTGCCGACATCGAATTTGATGCGATCAATTAAATACGGCGGTAATCAGGTGGACAACGTCTTCGTTCTCGGCACGACGTCGGATTTCATCATAACGTCAACCATCGATTGTACGGTCGGCCGATTCTTCAACGAACTCGAATCGCGTGGCGGCGCCAATGTTGTCGTAATCGGCTATGACGTAGCCGACGCGCTTTTCCCTGGTCAAAGCCCGATCGATAAATCGGTGCTAATCAATGGTCAATTGTTCAGAGTCATTGGTGTAAACACGCGACAAGGCACGTTTCTCGGTTTGTTTAGTTGGGACTCGATGGTGGCGATGCCGCTTGGCGCATTTAACAAATATTTTTCGGCTAAAAGCGAATCGGACGTTCGTGTCAAAGTAAAAGACAAGACCAGACTCGCCGACGCCAAGGACGAGCTCACCGGTTTGATGCGACGTGTTCGTGGATTGCCACCGGAGAAAAAGGACGATTTCTCGATAAACGAGCAACAGGCCTTCAAAAGCACGCTCGATCCAGTGAAAAACTCAATTGCGATCGCCGGGCTGTTCATCACCGGCTTGTCGCTCTTCGTCGGCGCGATCGGTATCATGAATATCACGTTCGTTAGTGTGAAAGAGCGCACCAAAGAGATCGGAACGCGCAAAGCGCTCGGCGCGCGGCGGCGAACGATCCTGCTGCAATTTCTGATCGAATCGACAGCGCTTTGTCTCCTCGGCGGATTTATTGGACTCGTGTTTGCTTATCTAATGTGCTTCGGTATCGGCAGAGCTTTCCCTTCGTTTCCGATCCATTTTTCGATCGGCCTCGTGCTTGTAAGCATGATTGTTTCAATAATGACGGGTTTGTTCTCGGGCTTCGCGCCGGCTTGGACAGCCTCACGGCTGGATCCAGTGACGGCGCTGCGATATGAGTGAGTTATCTAGTCGATTATTAACAGCGGCCATTCAGGCCGGTGCCCGTCGCCGAAGACTGTTCAAGCCGTTTCAACGGCTTTTGACTGCAGGCGCACGCGGATGCAGCTCCCTGGATACTGGTAAGCCGTTAAAACGGCTCAGTGCGAAACTCATTCGAGATCACCGGTCTAAAGACCGGTGTTAATCAGATGCTCTTTAGTGAGATCATAAAGATGGCGTGGTCATCCCTCGGCGCGAATAAGCTGCGCTCTGCGCTGACAATGCTGGGCATCACCATTGGGGTCTTCTCGGTAATTTCAGTCATGACCGCGATCGGCGCATTGCAATACTCAATTGAAAACGGCATTAGCTTTCTTGGGTCGAACATTTTTCAGTTCGGCAAATATCCGGCCAATATCAGTGCGAGCGGCGACGTGCAGGAGAAATTTCGCAACCGGCACAACATCACCTACAAACAGGCGCTCTATTATTACCGGTTGATGGAAGGCGAGGCGCGCGAGATTTGCCTCAAGAGTTTTGGCTACGAAGTGAAAGGCCAGGCTGTTTACAACGGCGTAAAAACAACCCCAAGCCTTCTCATTGTCGGTACGAATCGAAGTTTTCTCACCGCGAATGCTTACACGCTCGGTTACGGCCGAAATCTGAACGATGAAGACGTCGATCTTTCACGTCGCGTCATTGTCGTTGGAAAGATGATCGAGAAAAGATTGTTTCCGCATGAAACGCCGATAGGCAAAGTCGTTCGGGTCAGCGGACACACCTACACGATTGTCGGCGTGCTTGCCGAAAAAGGGACGGCGTTCGGCCAAAGCCAGGACGACCTTTGCATCATGCCGATCACGCGGTTCTTCGAGGATTACGGCGAAGCGAAGCGAACCGTCAACATAGCCACGCAAGCGTTCACACAAGACACGTACAATCGCACGTTCGACCGCGGCATCGGTGCAATGCGCATTGCGCGCGGCTTGCGCCCGGACCAGCCGAACGATTTCGAGATTTACAGCAACGACTCGCTTAAGAGCGCGTTCGTTAACGTGGCGGGCTATGTGCGAGTAGGCGCGTTCGTCATAAGTCTGATCGCACTGGTCGCGGCCGGAATCGGCATCATGAACATTATGCTGGTGAGCGTGACCGAGCGCACAAAGGAGATCGGCGTCCGGAAATCGATCGGCGCGCGCAGCCGCGACATCTTGCGACAGTTTTTGACTGAGGCCGTTTTTATTTCCGAAGCCGGCGGGGTGCTGGGAATCCTTCTCGGAATCATCGCCGGCGATTTGCTGGCAGCGTGGCTCAAAGTAGACCTAATTTTTCCTTACGGCTGGGCGCTTGCCGGGTTGCTCGTCTGCTCGGCAATCGGCATCGGTTTCGGCCTGTATCCCGCCTATCGCGCCGCCAACCTCGATCCCATCGAGGCGCTACGGTATGAGTGAGTCAGCCTGCTCATGCTCCTACTCGGGCCGGACACTGCCTTAGGCAGCAGCGCGGCCTGCGATCGCGGCACATATCGTGCCGGCATCGCGAAGATGAAAGCGATGCGAGAACGCATCGCACTCCAAAAGCACTTCGTGCGAAATACATTGGAGAGCTTCTGTTTTTTTGCACAAGCCTTTGGAGTGCGCACGCGTCCGCCGCGATGTTTTTCTTGCTCATGACCCTAACGATTGCTTGGCTCGGAAAAATTGAACCAGCTTGAAGCATTACTCCAAGCCAAGCGCTTTGAAGGTCGCATCGACGTATTTGAAATGAACGTCGAGCGAACAAAGATCATCGATCTCGGATGATGAAAGTTTCGCTGTGATCTCTGGTTCCCGTTTTGCGTTTTCGGCGAATGTCCCCTCGCCTTTCCACGTTTTCATCGCGGCGTGTTGGACGGCTTCATAGGCGCTCTTTCGCTCTGCCCCCGCGCGCGTTAGAGCGAGCAAAATCGACTGGCTGAAATAGAGGCCTTTCGTCAGAGCGAGGTTTTGCGCCATTCGCTCCGGATACACCTGCAA
>Ga0193713_1000154_pt1 | contig 22069 bp, 17 predicted proteins | sample H3a2metaG_FD_143054 | JGI IMG/M metagenome (GOLD analysis project Ga0193713, IMG submission 143054) | Soil microbial communities from a riparian zone of the East river system, Colorado, United States - H3a2 | ecosystem: Environmental > Terrestrial > Soil > Riparian zone | place: USA: East River... | reverse complement strand
AAATTGGCACGAGCCTTGCGAGTCCACCACGCATCTTTCACGTCAACTGGTTTCGCCAGAACCCGGCCGGCCGATTCCTGTGGCCCGGGTACGGCGAAAACCTGCGCGTGCTCGCCTGGATGCTCGAGCGCTGCGCGGGACGGAGCGATGCGCAGGACAGTGCCATCGGTCTGCTGCCGCGACCCCAGGACATCAACATCACCGGACTGGACATTGAGCAGTCGGTGCTTGCCGAGCTGACGACGGTGCCGCCCGCGGCTTTGCGCCGCGAGCTGGCGGAGATCCGCGCCTACCTGCGCACCTTTGGTGAGCGCACGCCGGCGGCGCTGTTTGCAGAACTCGACGGGATCGAGCGACGCCTGGACGCCTGAGGGACTCGCCCTCAGCCTTCTTCGCAGACGAAGCGGATGGTCTGCGGCGAATCGACGTCCGGGACCCGCCCCAGGCCAATCATGCCTTCGCCCTTGATGGGCATGCTGTCGCGCCGCACGAAGGCCTCTTCCTGACCGATGATCTGCACGAAGGTGCCATTGGTGCTCTGGTCGGTGAGCAGGAAGCGATTGCGGTTGAACTCGATGCGGGCGTGCAGCCGCGAGATCAGGTTGCCGCGCACAATCAGGTCGCTCTCGTCGGCCCGGCCGATGTTAACGTGCGGATGCAGCTGATCACAGATCACCTCACGATCGCCGGACCGGACGCGCAGCCGCAGGGTGCGTCGCTGATCGTGCGACGGCAGGGCGAAGGCCGGCAGCATGCTGGTCACGTCGTCGGTCTGCCACAGCACCTCGTAGAGGGCCACTTCCCCACCCTGGCCGCGGATCGTGGCGATATCGATCTGCCGCACCGAGGCGCGCCACTCGGGCGACAGGCGCTCGACCGTGGCTGAAGTCGTGATGATCTGCCCGGCCTTGGCCTGGCTGGTCATGCGATTGGCCGTATGGACGCTGGCGCCGAAGACGTCCCGGGCCTCGAGCACCACCGGCCCGAAGTGGCAACCGATGCGAATCGCGACCGGCTGGCCCTCGACTCTGAGTTCCGCGTGGGCAGTAATCTGCTTCTGCATCTGGCCGGCCGCATTGAGCGCATCGTCCGCCGTCGGAAACGTGGCCATGATCTCATCGCCAATGGTCTTGATCACGGCGCCGTGGTGCTGTTCCGTAGCCGTGCGCATGATGTCGATGCAGATGGCCACCATGGCGCGGGCCCGCTGGTCGCCCAGACCGTCAAACAGCCGGGTCGAGCCAACCACGTCGGCAAACAGGATGGCGAGTTCGATATCCTTGACCATGTTTCCCCTGTCCAGCTGCCAGGGCAGGCGCTATCCGGGCCCCGAGGAGTTCACATAAGATGGGTCCGGCCTGTCAGGATTATACGCGAGCCCTGTCCCCTGGCCATGTCATCGGGCGACCGCTCGCAGCAGCGCCGCGCCCGCGCCCGGCTGGCGCACGCCCAGTGAGAGTCGCTGGCGAAATTCCCGTGCGCCCGGCCGCCCCGAATAAAGCCCAAACATGTGGCGCGTAATGGCAGCCAGCGGCTCGCCGGCCGCCAGCTCGCGCCCCGCGTAGACGGCCATTCGTTCGAGTATCTCCTCCTCGGACGGGCGTCGCCAGCTGTCGGCGTACAGCTGCACATGCAGCTCGCTGAGGATGTAGGGCCGATGGTAGGCCTCGCGGCCCAGCATCGCTCCGGCACACCAGGACAGGGCCTCGGTGACCTCCCCGACGGTGCGCAGTCCGCCATTGAGCACAAACTGCAGGGCCGGAAAATCCGCGATCAGCTGCCGGACGATCGCCGGGCGCAGGGGCGGCACTTCGCGATTTTCCTTCGGCGAGAGTCCGCCCAGCACGGCCTGCCGCGCATGCACGATGAATTGCGCGCACCCCGCCGCACTGGCCGCGGCGGTGAAGGCCACGAGGCGCGCGTAATCGGCGGCCTCGAACTGATCGAGGCGCTGACGCAGAGGGCGCTGATCACTCTTATCGATGATGCCGATGCGCATCTTCACGGTGACGGGAACCGTCACGGCCGCGCGCATCGCGGCCACACAGTCCGCCACGCGCGCGGGCTGTGCCATCAGGCAGGCGCCAAAGGCGCCCGCATGTACCCGATCGCTGGGGCAACCGCAGTTCAGGTTGATTTCGCAGTAACCGGCCTGCTCCCCCAGCCGTGCCGCCGCCGCCAGGCGCGCGGGCTCGCTCCCACCGAGCTGCAGGGCGAGCGGCTGTTCCTCCGGCGCGTAACGCAACAGCCGCGCGGCGTTGCCGCGCAGCAGCGCCTCGGCCGTGATCATCTCGGTGTACAGCAGCACGCGCGGGGAGAAGCCGCGCAGGAAGTAGCGGCAGTGCCGGTCCGTCCAGTCCATCATGGGAGCGACGGAGAGGCGCCGGTCGAGTTTCGCAGGCGCAAAATCGGAAGAAATGCCTATTTTTATAGGCTTTTCAGACTCCGGCGTTCCTGCGGGATTCATGGGCATTCGGTGGAGTCTATCCGTTGAGGAGGTGACATGAAGGTGGCGTGAATAGCTTGTCACCTCCAAACCGGAGCTGGCAAATGGCAATGATTCGCGCGGCTGTACATGGGTAGTTGACCGCAGAGTACAATCCGCTCCCGGCAGGCACCACCCACAGGGGAGATTCCGGATGGATCCAAGATTCGCCCTGCTCGCAACCGTCGTCCTGCTCTATCCGCTGCAGGCCGCTGCGGGTCCCGCAGAGTTTCGCCGGATCGCGCACGAATACTACCAGTGGCACGACGCGGCCTACCCGGTCGCGACCAGCGCCGCGGGAGATCACCACCTCGACGATCGGCTGACTGACTACAGCATGACCGAAGTGCTCCGGCGCCGTCAGCACGTGAGCGACCTGCTCACGCTCGTGGACTCCTTGGCCACCGACAAATGGAGCAAGGACGAACGCATCGATCTCGTGCTGTTTCGAGCGGAGCTTGCCGGCGCGGATTTCTTCGGCCGCAGACTGAATCCGGAAGCCTCGGACCCGCAGCAGTACGTCAACGAGTGCACGAACTCGATCTTCACGCTGCTGCAAAAGGACTACGCACCGCACCGCACGCGCGCACTCGCGGCGACCGCGCGCCTCGAACACATACCCGCGCTGCTGCGCACCGGGCGCGCGAACCTCACGCAGCCGGTGAGGTTGTACGCCTCACTCGCTATCCAGGCCGCACGCGGCGGCGACGAGCTGTACACCGTCACTTTGATGACTCTTGCCGATGATCTTTCCGCCGCCGAGCGCACGCGCTTGATCACGGCCCGTGACAGTGCGGTCAACGCCCTGCACCAGTACGCCGATTGGCTGGATCGCAGTCTGAGCAAGATGCCGGAGTGGCAGCCGATGGGTGAGGCCAGCTATAACTATCTCCTGAAGCGCGTCCTGCTGCTGCCCTTCGATGCGCACGACGTTGCGCATCTGGGCGAGGTCGAGCTCACGCGCTATCGCGCTCTGGAGGCGATGCTCAAGGATCCGAGTCTGGCGTCGCCGGATCCGTCGCGCGCGGCCCATGTGCCGAAGGACCAGGCGGAGTTTCTCGCGGCGTATCAGGCCCGGCTGACAGAGATTGTCGAGTTTCTGCGGAAGAATCGGTTGGTCACGATCCCGCTGTACCTCGGTCCCTTCCAGATTCGTCAGCTACCGGAAGCGTTCAAGCCAACCAGTCCCGGGGGGTTCATGAATCCGCCGGGCATCTACGACAAGGATCCCGGGGGCTTTTACTACATTCCCACGTACGACCCGAATAGCGGCAACTTCTATATCCGCGCAGCGATCGAGGATCCGCGGCCCATCCTCGGCCACGAAGGCATTCCCGGGCACTTTCTGCAGCTTTCGATCGCCAATCACATCGAGAACGAGATCCGGCGCCATCAGGGTGACAACGTGTTCGCGGAAGGCTGGGCGCTGTATGGAGAAGAGATGTTGATGCGCGAAGGTCTGTATCCGGACAACTCGGCGGCGCAGGCCCAGGTCCTGCGCCTGAGCCGCTATCGCGCGGCGCGCATCGGCGTAGACGTCAACCTGCACACCGGGCGCTGGGGCTTCGAGCAGGCAGTCCAGTACTTCATGGAAGCTGGCGGACTCGACCGCGAAGCCGCCGAAGGCGAGGCGGCGGGTGCGGCCTCGAGCCCGTCACAGAAGATCTCATACATCACGGGCAAGTGGCAGATCATGCGTCTGCTCGGGCGCTATCGCGACAGCCAGGGCACCGGCTTCCGCCTCGGCGCATTTCACGACCAGTTGCTCAGCTATGGAACTCTGCCGCTGTCGGTCATCGAATGGCTGATGTTCGATGACGAAAGCTCGGTGCGTGCCGCGTTGCAGTAAGCGGATTTGCGATCGGGCCGGCAGGCCTCTACCTTGCCGTGAATCCCGTTGCGTGCATAGACCGTCCGAAAATGCCAAACAGGCCGATCGCCGCCCAGACCACATTGATGAACACCGAGGGGTAGGCACCATTCCATCCACTGTTCAGAATGATGCCCAGGCCGGACAGCACGTTCAGCCAGTGGTAGACCTTCGAGCGGGCACTCAGTTTACCCATCGTGAGCAGCACATAGGCCGTTAACATCATCGCGGCGGCGGCCCAGCCGATGATCTCTACCGTGATTTTCATGCGTGGTGATTCCCCTGTTCCGCTCACGAAGATGGCGCGGGCGCAGCCGTCGTTCCAATGGCATCCAGCTGGTCCTGGAGTTTAATACGATCGAGGGACGCAAGCGGCAGGCTGGTGAATATCTTGATACGGTTTTCCAGGGTTCTAAACGCCGCACGGAATGCAATCCATCGGTCCGCCTCGGCGCCCTCCACGGCCGCCGGATCCGGCACGCCCCAATGGGCGCTCATCGGTTGCCCGGGCCAGACCGGGCAGGTCTCCGCCGCCGCGTTGTCGCACACGGTAAATACGAAATCCAGTGGTGGCGCACCCGGCGTGGCAAACTCGTCCCAGCTCTTGCTCCGAAGGCCCGCGGTCGGCAGGTTCAACTTTTCCAGCAGTTCAAGCGTGATCGGGTGGATCGTTCCCCTGGGATGGCTCCCGGCGCTATACCCGCGGAAACGACCACCTCCCCAATGATTGACGAGACTCTCGGCCAGAATGCTGCGCGCGGAGTTTCCGGTGCACAGGAACAAAACGTTGAAGGGACGATCAGCCACGGCCCACCATTAGCTCACCCGGATCTGTGAGCTCTTTTGACATGCAAAGAGCGGAGGCCGGGCACAGTGAGCGAAACTCCTCGCTCGCCTGGACCGCAGCCGGGACGCAGTTGCGCCCGATCGTGTGGTAGTTCTGCCGCTGGAAGAACGACTCCGCGGTCTCTGTAAGGAGAATGACCTCCAGGACGCCAGCGGCGCGGGCGCGGCGCTCCAGTTCCCGGACGATGCGACCGCCCAAACCCGCACTGCGCGCCTCGAAGGCGACAACTATGGAGCGCAGCAGAGCTGTGGCTCCAAAGCGCTCAAGCGCACCCGCACCGATGACTCGCGCACCCACACAAGCCACAATGAATTCAGGTCGTGACGCGACCAGATCGCGGGTCGGCAACCCATTCCTCTCAAGCAGGCTGCCGATGTCACCCGCATCCCGTACGGTTGCCGTGCGTATCTGCGGCTTCGCCATCGGATTTCAGGCGGCGCGATCCGGGCAGCAGGCAGGATCGCAGCACCGCTCCTGCGCCTTGACCGGCCAGGCACCTACCGGATCCTGTCCGTAATGGGTGCTGTCTCCGCTCGTCAGGAACGTCTCCCATCGCATACCCTACGGATCCTCAATCCAGCGCTTCTCGCTCTGGGCGTAGCAGCAAGACGTGGCGCCTCAAGACGGCTACGGCACGATAACTGGCGTCCCCAAGGGGATTCGAACCCCTGTTACCGCCGTGAAAGGGCGATGTCCTGGGCCTCTAGACGATGGGGACGCCGAAAGCCAATTGGAACCGATGGTGGAGCCAGGCGGGATCGAACCGCCGACCTCTTGCATGCCATGCAAGCGCTCTCCCAGCTGAGCTATGGCCCCACGAGAGGGCGCGACGGTACGCAACGGCCTTTGGCCTGTCAAGGATCAATTGGCCGCCGCGAATTCAATCGCCCGCTGCACCCTCGAGAGGCTCTTTGGCCTGCCAAGCAGTGCGACCGTAAGGTCGATCGGCGGCGAAATCGCCGTGCCCGAAATCGCGACCCGCAACGGTTGCGCAACCTGTCCCAGCGGCAGTTCGAATCGGCCGGCGACGGCATCCAGCACCAGGTGGATGTCCCCGGCAGTCCATTCTGGCAGCTCTTTTAATCCCTCGTTGAGCGCCAGCAGGACCGGCACCGCAGCGCCCGTCAGGTGTTTCCGGGCCGCCTTGTCGTCGTACTGCGCGAAGTCCTGGAAGAAAAATCGGCTGTTCTGCGCCATGTCCTTGAGCGTCCGGGCCCGCTCGCGCTGGATATTGCCGACGCCCTCCAGCAGTGGTTGGTCATCGGTCAGCACGCCCATGCGCGCCAGGTTGTCACGCAGTCCGAGCGCCAGCTGCGTGACCGGCGCGCGCTTCATGTGCTGCTGGTTGAGCCACTGGAGCTTCTCGAGGTTGAACGCCGCGGCGGCCTTGTTGACATCGGCGATGTCGAACGCGCTGATCATCTCCTCGCGCGTGAACACTTCCTGGTCGCCATGCGACCAGCCGAGGCGCACCAGGTAATTCAGCAGCGCATCGGGCAGGTAACCCTCCTCCTGGTATTGCAGCACGCTGACTGCGCCGTGGCGCTTGGAGAGCTTGGCTCCGTCGGCTCCGAGGATCATCGGCACATGGGCGTACACCGGTACGGGTGCGGCGAGCGCGCGCAGCATGTTCATCTGCCGCGGCGTGTTGTTCAGGTGATCGTCGCCCCTGATCACGTGGGTCACGCCCATATCCATGTCATCGACTACGACGCAGAAGTTGTAGGTCGGACTTCCATCCGAGCGTGCAATGATCAGATCGTCGAGCTCCTCATTCCGGAAGACGACCCGGCCGTGGATCTGGTCGTCGACCACCACCTCCCCGTCGAGCGGATTTCTGAAACGGATGGCAGGCTCTACACCCGGGAGCGGCTCCCGCCGGTCGCGACAGCGGCCGTCATAGCGGGGCTTCTGTTTGGCCGCAAGCTGGCGCTGCCGCATCGCCTCCAGTTCCTCCTTCGAACAGTAGCAGCGATAGGCCTGCCCGGCCTCGAGCATCCGCGCCAGCACCGCGCGGTAGCGATCGATGCGCCGGGACTGGTAGTACGGTCCTTCATCCGCCGTAAGTCCAAGCCATTGCATGCCTTCGAGGATCACGCGCGTCGCTTCATCGGTAGAGCGCTCGCGATCCGTATCCTCGACTCGCAGGATGAATTTGCCGCCGTTATGGCGGGCGTACAGCCACGAAAACAGCGCCGTGCGCACGCCGCCTATGTGTAGCAAACCGGTTGGGCTCGGGGCAAAACGGGTGACGACGTTCATCTGGGCCTGGATCCTGCCGGTCGCGGAATTTCCGCGCGGGGCGCGCATGCTAGCTGGATCGCGGTCGGTGCGCCAATAGCCCCGTCCCTCGGGGCGGGCGGTACTTGCCCGGTCCGACTCAGCCGCCCACGGGGCGCAGCGGTTCGGGCCGTGCCAGCTGAAACCCCTGCGCGAAATCGACGCCGAGCTGCGTCAACTGCTCGAGCGCCTCAGCGGTCTCGACGCGCTCGGCGATCGTGGCGATTCCCAATGCTCCGGCGACTTTGGTGATCGCCTCGACCATGCTGCGATCGACCGGATCGGTGCCCAGATTGCCGACGAACTGGCCGTCGATCTTGAGGAAATCCACCGGCAGGCTCTTGAGATAGTGGAACGAAGACATGCCGGTACCGAAATCATCGAGCGAGAAGCGGCAGCCTCGCTTCTTGACTTCCTGCATGAAGAACACCGCCTGTGACAGGCTGGTGATCACGGCGGTCTCGCTGATCTCGAAGCACAGGTTCCTGCCGATCAATGGGTCCTCAAGCTGCGCCAGCACGTGATCGAGGAAACTGCGTTCACAGATGGAAATGCCCGACAGGTTGAGCGCCAGGAGCGGCGGCTCCAGGCCGGCGGCGAGGAATTCGCGCAGGCGCGCGACGGCGTGCTCCAGTACCCAGCGGTCAATGGCGCTGACGATGTTGTAGCGCTCCGCGGCCGGAATGAATTCTCCGGGCAATATCAGCTCGCCGTCATCGTCACGGAGCCGCACCAGCAATTCATGGAAGGGCGGCAGGCGCGGCGAATCGGGTCGCGTGGCGATGATGGGCTGGCTGTACAGCTCGAGCCGACCCTCGTCCACCGCGCGCGTGACACGGCTGACCCAGTACATCTCGCGGTGGCGGCCCGACACTTCGCTGGAGTCGTAGACGTGGACGCGATTGCGGCCGGCATCCTTGGCGGCATAGCAGGCAATGTCGGCGGCGCTCATCAGGCTCGCCACGCTGTCGCTATCGGCGTTAATCTCAACCAGGCCGATGCTCGCGCCGATGCTCGCGGTATTCTGCTCCCAGATAAAGCGATAGTCGCGCACTGCCTGGCGGATCTGATCCGCAATGCGCAATGCCTGCTCCAGGGAACAGTGCTGCACCAGGATGCCGAATTCGTCGCCACCGAGGCGGGCGATGAGATCGGCAGCGCGCACGTGCAGCTGCAGCAGCGCGGTGACATCACGCAGCAGCCGGTCGCCGGCGCTGTGGCCGCAGGTGTCGTTGACGACCTTGAACTGGTCAAGATCGACGTACAGCAGGGCGTGCGTACCCTCCCCGTCGCGCGCGCTCTGCAACGCCAGCTGTAGTCGATTGTCGAACTCGCGCCGGTTGATCAGGCCGGTGAGCGCGTCATGGCTGGCCTGGAACGACAGTGCGCGCTTCAGGCGCCGCTCCTTGGTGACATCGCGAAATACCACCACCGCCCCGACGGTGCGGCCCTCGCGATCGCGGATCGGCGCCGCGGAATTCTGGATGGCGATGTCCTGGCCGAGACGGTTGACCAGTACGTTGTGCTCGCCAAAATTCACGAGCTTGTCTTCGCGCAGGCAGCGCAGCAGCGGGTTCTCGATTTCCTGGTGCGTGACCTCATCGCGCAGGCGCAGGACCGTCATGATCGTCTCGCCACGCGCCTCCGCGCCCCGCCAGCCGGACAACTGCTCGGCCACCGGATTCAGGTATTCGATGCGGCCCTCGCGGTCGGTGGTGATCACCGCGTCGCCGATCGATTGCAGCGTGACCTGGGCGCGCTCTTTTTCCTCAAAGATCGCCTGCTCCACGCGCTTGCGCTCTGTGATGTCAGCAATCGTGCCCTCGTAGGCGACGACGCGCTGCTCCTCATCGCACACCACACGCGCGCTCTCAAGCACCACGACCCGGGCGCCATCCCGGCGCCGCAGCACGGACTCCGTGCTGTACATCGCGCCGGTGCGTTCCAATTCCTGGACAAAGCTGATGCGGGCCTTCGGATCCCAGTACAGCGAGGCAGCGCCGGGCAGCGCGTAAATCTCCTCCGCGCTGTTGAATCCCAGGATCTTCACGAACGCCGGATTGACCGCAAGGATCTTGCCTTCGGGCGTCGACTGGTACACGCCCTCGAGTACGCTTTCGTAGAGGCCGCGGAATTTTGACTCGCTCGCGCGCAGCGCCTCGGCGGCGTAGCGCCGCTCCATCGCCACGGCCGCCAGGCGCGCCGCGTGCGCGATGAGTTCCAGATCACGCTCCTGCGGCTTGCCCGCCAGGGTGCGGTAGACAGTCAGTGCGCCGAGCACCTTGCCACCGGCGGCCTTGATCGGCACCGCCCAGGCTGCGGCGAAGCCCACAGACTCGGCCAGCGCACGGCGCCGCTGCCAGTAGGGGTCGGTGCGCACGTTGCCAACCAGCACGGCACGGCCCAGGTATACGGCCGCCGCACTCGAACCATTGCGCACGTCGATGGGGGTATGCTCGTCGGCGGCGCGCAGCTCCGGGGACAGGCGCGAGCCGATCACTTCGACAAAGCTCCGGCCGTCGGAGCCGAGGCGGCCTATACTGACTACAAAATCAGCGCAGATGGCCTCGACCAGACTGACCGTTGCCTCCAGCACCTCGCGCAGCGGTGCGTCTGCCGCGATGCGCTCAAAGACGTTGCGCTCGCCGGCCATGATGGTCTGTGCGCGCTTTCGATCCGTAATGTCGGTAATGCTGGCTCGCACCAGCTCGCCCTGTCCGGGCAAAGGCATCAGCCTCACTTCCGTGGCGATCGCACTGCCGTCCGCGGGCCGGTAGACCCACTCGAAAACCTGTGGTGAGCGTTGCTCCGAATCCAGCGGGGGCGCGCCGGCTGCGGCGCGTAGCAGGTCGGCAAGGACGAGTGACCCGATCCGTTCGCGCGTCACACCGAAAAACTGCAGGGCATTCTCATTGGCATCGCCACACACGCCCGTTTTCGCGTTGATGACGACGATGACCTCGGGCGCCGCCTCGACGAGCGTGCGGTAGCGCGCTTCGCTGTCACGCAGGGCCTGCTCGGAAATGCGGCGCTCGCTGGTATCGCGCAGGCAGAGGACGAATACATCCCGGCGGTCAATGCGCACCACGCTGGCGATAACCTCCACCGGAAAGAGTGCGCCGTCCTTGCGTCGGGCTTGCGTGGGCCGCGGCTCCGGACTGCGCCCCTCGTAACCACTGACGTTGGCGAAGGCCTGCAGGCCCCGCTGTAGCGAACCCTGTATGGCCAGGTCCGGCAGCAGCCGCGCGATCGAGACGCCGATCAACTCGGCCTGCGAATAGCCGAACAGCTGCTCCCCGGTGGGATTGAAAACGCAGATCGCGCCGTCGCCGGTGGTCGTGATGACGACGTCCTTGATGTGATCGAGGATAGCGCGCAACTGGCCGGCATCTGCATTCGCCAGCCCCTGTGCAAAGGAGCGCGCCTCTTCAGCCAGCAGTTGCATCGAGCGCACGACGCCGCGGCGCTCCTCGTCGATCTTCTCGTCTTGTTGACTGATGAGCGGCAGCAGTGCGTTCAGCGCTACGGCGGAACCCGGCGTGCGCGCGAGGGCCTCCAGCTGCGCACGCAGGCGTGGATGCAGGTCGGCGCCGGCACCAATAGTGTCGCCACCCGCAGACTCCTTGGCAGGCTGCAGCGTCGGGACCGCGATCGAGGCGCTGGTATCTCTTGACATAACCCTGTGAGGCCGGAAGCTCCACAGGATGATACGGAGAGGTCCGGTGGGTGCGCGTGAGCCGCATCCCGGAACAGGTTCAAAAGGAGTGGGTGCTTTGCCCTGGTGCAGGCTAGGGCTGGGGCGCCGGAGCGGCGATCAGCGGGATCGAAAAATTGCGCGTCAGCGAGACGCCACCGGCATTGACCAGGACGGTCGCGCCCAGATTCAGCAGGCCCGGCTCCTGGGGACGCACGGTCACGTCGATGTGGTGTGTGGTGCCGACGGCGGGTGCCTGAATTTCCACAATGTGCCCGGATTCGACCTGCAGGCCATCACTGGGCTGGAGCGAAACCAGCATGGACTCGATGTCCAATCCGGGTGCCTGCACCAGGGCGAGCTCCAGGCGCAGCGCCTGACCGACGAGCGGCGGATCGCTTAGGCGAAACTTAAGGCTGACCGGCGTGGCGGACGCGACCGCGCTGACCGCGCTGACCATATCCACATCGGTGGCCGCAAGCGTGGCAGCGTCGGTGTGCGCGGCCGTCCGTGCCTCATGCTGAGCGCGTGCCTCGTCCTTGCTGGCGCCGCAGCCGGACAGCAGGGCCGCCGTACCCAGCATTGTCGCCCGGAAGACTGATCCTGCTCGCACGCTGCACCTAATCCTGGCCGCCGGACACAGTACCATGAACGCCCCGCACTCAGAACCCGAGCGCCACGGAACCGTCCAGGAGGGTGGATTGTTCCATCAGGTCGCGTACGTGCTGGTCCCAGAATCTGGCTTCACCGAACCAGGGGAACGCCCGCGGGAAGGCCGGATCGGCCCAGCGCTCGGCAATCCAGGCCGCATGATTGAGCATGCGCACGGCGCGCAGCACTTCGATGAGGCGCGTCTGGCCGTGATCGATGCTCGCAAAGCGCTCGTACCCGGCCAGCAGCTCGCTCCACTGCCGCCGCTGCTCGTCCGGATTGCCGGCCAGGAACATCCACAGGTCCTGGATCGCCGGCCCGTTCATGCAGTCGTCGAGGTCCACGAACACCGGACCCTGGCTCTGCCAGAGAATATTGCCGAGGTGACAGTCGCCGTGCAGGCGAATCTGGCGGCAGGCGCCGATGTCGGCCGCCTCGATCTGCGTGAGCAGTTCCACACTCACGCGGGCATAGCGCTCGCGTGAGCCGTCCGGAAGCAGGCCAGAGGCCAGGACGGTGGCCCTGGCGCGCGTGCCCAGCCACTCTCCGCGCATAGAGTGGCGGGCAACAAAGGGCCGCAGGGCGCCGATGGCGTGGATGCGGCCCAGCGTCCCGCCCATGAGTTCACGCGCGTCCGTCTGGTCCAGGTCGGGCGCGCCGCCGGGACGTAGCGGAAATGCCGCGAGGCGAAAATCACCGCAGTGGACCAGGGTCGAGCCGCCCAGCGGCAGAGGCGCGACCACCGGAATCTCAGCGGCTGCGAGCTCAGTGGCAAATCCGTGCTCCTCGAGGATCTGCGCATCGCTCCAGCGGCCCGCGCGATAGAACTTGACGACCACGGGCGGCCCGGACCGCCGGCCCAGCCGGTAAACACGATTCTCATAACTGTTGAGCGCGAAGACGTGGCCGTCCGGATCGAGTCCCGCATCCTCGGCCGCTGTGAGCACGGCGTCGGGAGTCAACCCGGAAAACGGCGTCGGATCGGGACGTCGACTCATGTGGGGCGGCCAGCAAGCGCGCGGCAGTCGCGATGGAGCGCAGGATAGCGTGCTGGCAGCACGTGGTGCCCCTAATGTTGCCGTTCCACCCGTATTCTGGGCCCACCGTCCCCGACTGTCTTAGAATGCCTGGATGCACGGCGCCCTGCCAAAATCGCTCAACGGCTATCTGCTGCTGGGCATCGTACTGATCGGGGTACCGCTGCTGGCGGCCATCGTGCGTGCCGCGCTGCAAATGAGCCAGTTGCATGACTTCGGCAGCCATCTGGTTCGCCACAGTGTTCAGACCACGAAGGCGCTGCACGAACTGTTCCGGGAAACCGACGAGCTCAATGTCGAAGCCCAGCTTTACCTGATCGTGGGGGGTGATGCGAACCGGGATAAATTCAATCAGCAGGACCGGCAGCTGGCGGCGACGGCCAGTGAGCTGCGTGGCCTGCAATCCGGCGAAACGGCCTGGCAGGCGCTCGATTCCTTCACCGCGCTACAGCGTGTCATGGTTGCCAATATCAGCGGACTGGCCCTGGCCGCGAGCGCGGAGAATCGGCGGGCGGGCCAGCTGGCGACACCCTATACCGGCCCGCTGAAGGACCAGTACGCGCGTGTCGAAGCCGCTGTGGAGGCGCAGATCAACGCCGAGCTGGGCTCGCTGACCGATCAGACCGCACGGGCGCAGCGCGAATTGGCCCTGGAATTGAGCCTGCTGATTCTGCTGGTGCTGGCAGTCGCGCTGAGCATCGCCCTTGGGATTGGCCGACCGCTGCGGCAGATCGATCGCGCGATCACGGAACTGGGCGGCGGGAACTTTGCCCGGGCAATATCGGTCAGTGGCCCGGTCGATCTGCAGCGCCTGGGTCAGCAGCTCGAGTGGCTGCGCAGCCGCCTGCTGGAACTGGCGCACGAGCGCAACCGGTTCCTGCGGCACATGTCCCACGAGTTGAAGACGCCGCTCGCGAATATCCGCGAGGGCACGGAGCTGCTCATGGACGGCGCCGTCGGTGAGCTTGGCGGTGGCCAGCGCGAGGTGGTCGCCATCCTCCAGGACAACAGCATCAAACTGCAGCGCATGATCGAAAACCTGCTCTCCTACAGTGCCTGGCAGAGCAATAGCATCGGCCTCGACCCATCCGAGTTTCGCCTTCGCCCCCTGGTCAAGCAGGTGCTGGAGAACCAGCAACTCACGCTGGTGTCGCAGCGGGTTCGGCTGGATGTGCAGGTCGACGATCTGTCTTTGAACGCGGATCGCGGCAAGCTGCGCCTGATTCTCGAAAATCTGCTGTCCAATGCAATCAAGTACTCGCCCCGCGGCGGCACCATCACCGTCCGGGCGCGTGCCAATGACGCCGATCTGATCCTGGAAGTCGCCGACGGCGGCGCCGGCATCCCGCGGGCCGATCGCGGGCATGTCTTCGAGGCCTTCCACACCGGGCGCGCACCGGGCGGCCATGTGCGCGGCACCGGAATCGGCCTGTCGGTCGTGTACGAGTTCGTGCAGGTCCACCGCGGCAGCATCGAGATCGTCGATGGTGAGTTCCCGGGGGCGCATTTCCGCATTCGCATACCCCGGCACTCCCTCCCGAGCGTGGTGCCCGTGCTTTCCCCGGGCGCGAACCGCAGGAGCGTGCATGCGGCCTGAGCGCAGCTACGCCACCGGCGCGCTGCGCGGCACGTTGCTCGCCGTGCTGACCCTGGCCTACGGCTGCTCGACGCTGAGCGGGCTCAACCCATCGCGTCAGCCCAAGAGGCCGGAGATGCCGTCGATCGACCGCGACATGCAGGTGGCCGCCGTACTGGCGGACACCCTCCAGACCCTGCAGCGCCTGGCGGCCGGGAGCCCCGCGGAGCAGGCGGAAATCGTCACGGCCGCGCGCCAGGCCTATGAGAGATCGCCGGGAGGCGGCGCCCAGCTGCGCTATGCCCTTTCGCTTGCGACGCTGGGTCATGCCAGCCGGGACGCCGGGCGGGCGCGCCAGCTGCTGCGCGAGCTGGCCGCGCGGCCCGAAACGCTGGCCCCGGTCGAACGGGCCGTGACGCTGCTCGAGCTGGCGCAGCTCGACCGGGAGCTCGGACTCGTGGGTGACAATGAACGCTTGCAGGCCCTCGCGCTCAGTGATGCCGACCAGGAGCACCTGGCCGCGGCCAATCGCCGGCTGCAGAGCACGTTGGACGAGAATGCCCGGCTTCGACGCCAGGTCGAGGAATTACAGGCGAAGCTCGACGCCGTCGTCAATATCGAACGCAACCTGACCGAACGAAAGTCCAATACTGAGGGTCGCAAACCGTGAACCTGCCCACCAGACGAAAGGCTCGCATCCTGGTTGTCGACGACGATCCAGGCCTGTTGCGCCTGTTGACCATCCGATTGCGTGCCGAGAACTACGAGGTCGAACCCATGGAGAACGGCGCGCAAGCGCTCGCCGCGGCCAGCCGGTTTCGGCCCGACCTCGTCATATCGGACCTGCGCATGGACCAGCTCGACGGCATCGGCCTGCTCAAGGAACTGCAGGTGCGCTGGCCGGGGCTCAAAGTGATCCTGCTGACCGCGCATGGCACGATTCCCGACGCGGTGCAGGCCACGCAGATGGGTGCCTTTGGCTTTCTGACCAAGCCGGTTGAGAAACAGGAACTGCTCGCGCAGGTCCAGAGGGCACTGAAGATCTCCGGCTTTGTCGACAGCGCCGAGGAGTGGCGCGCCGGCATCAGCACGCGCAGCGCGCTCATGGAGGAGAAGCTCGGCCAGGCGCACATGGTGGCCGGTACCGACGCGCCGGTGCTGATTACCGGCGAGAGCGGCACGGGCAAGGAGCTGCTGGCGCGCGCGATTCACAAGGCCAGTCCCCGCCGCGCGAGGCCCTTCGTGGCGGCCAACTGCGGCGCCATGGCCGATGAGATGCTCGACGCGGGCCTGTTGCGCAGTGCCGAAGGCGGCACACTGCTGCTGGATGAAATTGGTGGCATGTCGGCGCGCCTGCAGGCACGGCTCCTGCAGGTACTGCAGGAAAATGCGCTGCGCCCGGCCGGCGGCGGCGACAGCGTCACGGTTAACGTGCGCATTATCTCGACGGCCAGCCACGACCTGCAACTGCTGATCGGCGGCGGCCAGTTTCGCGACGATCTGTACTACCGGCTTAATGTGGTGCACATCGATCTGCCACCGCTCAGCCGCCGCCGCGAGGACATACCCCTGCTGGTCGCCCACTTCCTCGAGCAGATCGCGCGCGAGACGGGCGCCCGCAAGATCTATGCGCCCGAAGCCGTGGAACTGCTGGCCACCAGTGAATGGCCCGGCAATGTCAGGCAACTCGCCAACGTCGTGCGCCAGAACTGTGCGCTGGTGCAGACGCCCATCATCCCCGTGGAACTGGTGCAGCAGACGCTGGGCGGCACGCAGGCGAAGCTGCCCTCTTTCGACGAGGCGCGCGATGAATTCACGCGCAGCTACCTGTCGCAGATCCTGCAGATCACCGGCGGCAATGTCAGCCAGGCCGCGCGCCTCGCCAAGCGCAACCGTACCGACTTCTACAAGCTGCTGGGGCGCCATCAGCTGGTGCCCGACGATTTCAAGGAGAGGGAGCGCTGAGCGGCAGGCGCGGATTGCCTCGGCCAACCTCGAACCGTAAACTGCACATCCGGTAGCGCGGCGGGACGGTTAGCTCAGCGGTAGAGCACTGCTTTCACACGGCAGGGGTCACAGGTTCAATCCCTGTACCGTCCACCATCCTGGTCAAGATCACTGTGTTCCCTGGAGAACTGGAGCAGGCAGCTTCGATGCCTTGGTCTCGAAGCTGCCTTCATTAGCCGATGTACTACGGCGCGAACCAGTAGTGTTTTGCTACGGGACTGCCGGCGGCATTGCGGACCTCTACCTGGGTACGCCCATCGCTATTGCGGATCATCACCACTGCAGCTTCTTCAGTGCCGTTGAGGTCCGTGTCCTTCAGGATGGCGAGGCTCCCTGGGGCAAAGCCTGCCGAGTACCAGATTACATTCGGGTTGACCAGACCAGCGGCGTTCTTGACGACAACCTGGAGGCGACCGTCGGCAATGCGGGTGGAGCGTATCGCGACCTCTGGGACTCCGTTGTTATCAGAATCATTGACCGCCTCGACCTGTGTCGAGCTCAGACCGGGAGCCATCCACAATGTGCTTGGGAGCGCCGCTCCGGCGGCATTCATGATCTCGACCACCTGTCGCCCATCGGAGGTGCGGGTCGACAGCACGGCCACTTCAGGGATGCCGTTCAGGTCCTTGTCCGGCACCGCAGTGAAATCAATGGCGGTGTTACCGGCCATGAACGGCACCATGTGCAGGCTGATGGTGCCGGCGGCGTTCCCGACCTGCACCACGATGAGGCCATCGGAAGTGCGTCTGGAGAGCATCGCGACCTCGGGTACGCCATTGCCATCCGAATCACCGACCACCTGGAGGCCGCTGACCGTGTAGCCCACGGCCGACCATATGTAGTGCAGGTTGGGCGTGCCAGAGATGTTCTGGACGGACACGACGCCACGGCCATCACTATTTCGCGACAGCAGTAGCGCCAGCTCCGCTACGCCGTTCTTGTCGGCATCGCTCACAACTCTCATCGCCACGGGCGAGAAACCGGCGGGATAAGAGATTCGTCGCGGCAGGTCTGCTCCACTGACGTTGCGGACTTCGACCGCGACGTGCCCGTCACTGTTGCGCGTGGTGAGCACCGCCAGCTCGCTGACGCCGTTGCCGTCGGCATCGGGCAGGGCTACTGCGGCCACTGGTGTGAAGGCGTTGCTGAAGAAGGGCATGTTTTTCAGCAGTGCGCCGGTCAGACCGTCGCGAATCTCCGCCACGATCGAGCCCGCGCGCACACGCAACAGTGCCATGTCCACTGTGCCGTTCCCATTCACGTCCGGCAAGCCGACGAGGGCAACAGCTGTTGGAATTGCCGCGGCTGGCCGGGTAATCGTATTCATGATTAAGGTTACCGCCGTCTGTGTCAGCAGCCTGCCGTTAACCGTTGCGCCAGACGATAATGTTGCGCCTGTTGCAGCGAGTATGACGCCTTCAAAGTGAGCCGTTGTTCCCATGGCCACGCCAGCACCGCCAGCGACCTGCCAAAAGATGTTTTTGGCCTGCGCGCCGCCGGACAACAGAACATGAGTGGCGGCAGCCTGCGTCACATTTCCCGCTATCTGGAAAATCCAGACATCATTGGGACCACCCGAGAGCGTGACATCGGTATTGATCAGGACACCCGTACTCCACTTGTAGAGCCCGGGAGCCAGTGTCAGGCCACTGATGTCGCCGGCGCCCAGTTCGGTAAAATCGGGCGTTGTGCGCCCAAGGGCATCCGCGTACGCGGTTCCCATGTCGAGGACGGCATTGGCCACCAGCGTATTGTCAGCGGCTGCACCCTTGAAACAGGTTGTGACGCCACTACCCGTGTAGGCCACATCAGCGCCGTAGATCGTACCGGTCATTTCAGCGCAGGTCACATTGTCCATCGCCGCGGCGGTGATGGGACTGGCGCCAATGTTGCCCGTGATCTTGGAGGTCGGGACATTCGTGATGCCGGTTTTGGTCAGAATCACGAAATTTCCCGCGGTTCTGAGATTCACCGGTGCCGGTCCAGCCGCTACGGCGTTGTGAGTTGTAAGGCTCCAAGCTATGGCAGCGGTGAGCAATAAGGCCATCGACCTGATCATTGGCACAAAAGCACGTTTCGAGGTGTTCATGTTGCAATCCACATAGTATTTATGAGCGCGCATGTTGCGCGTCGTGCTGTGTTTAGTCTGTACGACCGCTAACTTAGAGGCTCGCGGTACGTCGAGCCGGCCGCCTGGCGGCGTTTATTCGCAACGAAGTTGAGTAACCGCTCGCTCAGCGCCGTGCAGGTCGAGCGGTAGCTGCGGCAGCGACTCAGAGCACGATCAAGGTGCTTTTTCGGCCGCTATGCACTGCGCCACGGTTTCATTGGCATAGTCCCTGAAATGACGGTGCAGAAACGCGTGCCGATACTCCCACGGCGCGATTCGATCGCGGGCGGGAAGCGCCCACAGGCCCAGCTTCCCTTCCCGGGCACCCGCCTCGAGCTCGCACAATTCAGTGTCGCTCGCGCTCAGGTGCTTGCGGTCAGCCCAGGCGTTGCCGTCGCGGACCATCGCGGCCCCCACTTCTTCCTCACCAACGAAGACAATCGCCGTGCGGCGATTCCGGTCGTCAATATGGAGCGGCTCCAGATCGACATCCTGGTTCAGTACCATCTGCTCCAGAGCTGCGGTGGCTTCCTTGCTCCACGGCTGGCCGTGTTCGGGCGCATCGATGCCACTTAAGTGCACCGGGACACGCTGATTGCCAAGCTGCACCTCGATGGTGTCACCATCGATGACCCGGGTGACCGTGCCGCCGAGCCGCTGATGTTCCGGGGCAGGCGGCTGCGCTCCGAGCACTAGGGGTACCAGGCTCAGTACTACCAGAATTGGGCAGCGTAGCAGGCAGGTCACAAGGGGCTCCTGGGCAATCAGGCCGTGGCGCGCGCCAGTGCCGCGACGATGACGTCCTGCTCGGAGTCCGAAAGATCGGCGCTCATTGGCAGGCTGATCACCTGGGTCGCCAGTGACTCGCTCACGGGCAGGGGCCTGGAGTCACACAGTGGTTCATAGGCCGGCTGCTTGTGCAGTGGCCGCGGATAATGGATCGCCGTCGGTATGCCGGCACGCTTGAGCTGTTCCTGCACGGCATCACGATTCTCGACCAGTATTGTGTATTGCGCCCACACACAGCTGCGACCTGGCCGCACCGTCAGCAGCCCTGCCCGCGCGCCGCTGGCACGGATCGCCTCGCCATAGCGATTGCCGAGCTCGATGCGTCGCGCGATCTCCCAATCCAGGCGGCTAAGCTTCGCCAGCAGGATCGCGCACTGGAGCGTGTCCATGCGGCCGCCGACGCCGATGCGCGTGTGCAGATAGCGCGCGCTCTGCCCGTGGACCCGAATCTCACTACAGGCCTGTGCGAGCGCGGCGTCGTCGGTGAAGATCGCTCCGCCATCACCGTAGCAGCCGAGCGGCTTGCTGGGAAAGAAGCTGGTGCAGCCCACGGCCGACAGCGCGCCACTGCGCCGGCCATGGTAGCTGGCGCCAAAGCTCTGGGCGGCATCCTCGATGACCGCGATCGGACCACGGCGGGCCGCGATCGCACTGATCTCATCCATATCGGCCGGCTGACCATAAAGACTCACCGGAATGATGGCCTTGGTGCGCTCGCTGATCGCCGCGTCAAGCAGGCTGGCGTCCAGGTTGGCGGTATCCGGCTCCACATCGACGAACACGGGTTTTGCGCCCGCCAGCACGATGACCTCGGCACTGGCGACAAAACTGAAGGGTGTGGTGATCACCTCGTCTCCGGGCCCGACGCCGAGCGCCATCAGGGCGATGAGCAGGGCCTCGGTACCGCTCGCCACCGTTACGCAGTTCGCGCTATTGACGTATGTGGCCAGCCGCTGCTCGAGCTCGCGCACCTCGGGCCCAAGGATGTACTGGCCGTGCTCGAGCACGGCCTGGATGCGCGAGTTGATGTCCCGGCGCATGGCCCGGTACTGCGACTTGAGATTGATGAATTCCACGGCTAAGTCCCCCGCCACCCCATGGCGTTCCCTGGTTCAGTCCTGCAGCGCACCGGCGCGAGTCTCCAGGATCAGCGGTGCCAACAGCAGGCCCGCGAGCGGCACGAAGCCGACATAGAAAATCGTCTGCATCGCGGCTCCACTCTGGGCCGCGGCGCCGACCACGAAGGGCCCCACGGAAGCCACCACGCGGCCGATGTTGTAGCAGAAACCGGCGCCCGTGGCCCGCAGGCGCGTCGGAAACAGCTCCGGCAGATAAAAAGGGAAGGCGCCAAAGACGCCGAATACGGACAGGCCAATCGCAAAGAACATATACAGGCGTGCATGAGCCGGCATGTCGAGACCGAAGGTGGCCAGGATCGCCGCCGCCGAGGCCGCAAAGTACAAGGCAAACATGGGCCGGCGCCCCAACCACTTGGCCAGGGGTATGGTGAGGAGCGTTCCAATCAGGCCGCCCAGGTTGAACGCCACCGTCGCAGTGAGCTTCCAGCTCTCGATCAAGCCCTGGGTGCCCTGCCTGTCGAGACCACGCAACTCCGCCTCGGCGTGCGCCAGCTCCGTGGCAATGACCGGGATGAAGGCACTGCAGCTCCACCAGGCGATGAGAGCAATGACAGCAATAAAGCTGCCCACCAGCGTCCGGCGCAGCAGCTCCGGGCCGAAAATCTCCCGCAGCCTGGTTTGGCTGCGCGCGCGCGCCTTCTGCCAGCGTTCCGGCTCGTGGATGTACAGCCGCACGAGAAAGGCCACCGCGGCCGGCAGCAGGCCGAACAGAAACACGTAGCGCCAGGACTGCTCGGTATTGCCAGCGAACCAGACGCCCGCGACCTGGTAATTGACGAGCGTCGCCAGGAACAGGCCAAACGGCGCGGCGGTGTACAGGAGCGCACCGCCCTCGACGCGGCGATGCTCGGGCATCACTTCGGCCACCATGCTCGCTCCGGCCGCCCACTCGCCGCCGATCCCGAGACTGGCCACCAGGCGGAACGCGACCAGCATCCACAAATTGGTCGCCGCCGCACAGGCCGCGGTACCAACCGCGTACATGAGCATCGTCAGCAGCAGCGTACGGAGCCGTCCGATGCGGTCGCAGATAAACCCGAAAAGCACGCCGCCCGCCGCCCACCCCAGCAACAGGAGCGAGGTGAGCACGCCGGTCCAGCTTCGGGTCGCCACGATCGCTGCGGGTGAGCCCGCGGGCAGGTGCAGGAGCGTGGGGATGCAATTGGGCGCGACGTAATTGAAGAGCAGGCCGTCGAAGACGTCGAATCCCCAACCCAGCCAGGCGGCGAACAAGACCAGCCACTGGTAGCGCGCAATCCCCCACATACAGGCCAGCCTACTGGAGAGCGTACTCCTCGTCGAGCTATCGGCTGCTGCGCATCGGCCCCTAGCCGCTCCACTCGCTCACAAACGTGCCGCTCGCCGGCCGGGCCGGTGGCGTTGGCGTCACGACGCCTACGGTGCCCACGTACACGAATCCGACCAGGCGCTCCCCGGCCTCGCACCCCAGTCCTGCGGCCACGGCCGGATCGTAGACGCTCGGGCCGGTGAGCAGGATCGCGCCAAAGCCCAGTGCGTGCAGGGCATTGAGCAGATTCATGATGCTGGCACCGGTGGACAGCAGCTGCTCGATATCCGGGACCT
>Ga0193713_1000153_pt1 | contig 22084 bp, 15 predicted proteins | sample H3a2metaG_FD_143054 | JGI IMG/M metagenome (GOLD analysis project Ga0193713, IMG submission 143054) | Soil microbial communities from a riparian zone of the East river system, Colorado, United States - H3a2 | ecosystem: Environmental > Terrestrial > Soil > Riparian zone | place: USA: East River... | reverse complement strand
TCGGCCACCAGGCGGGCGATCAGCTGCTGCAGGCGCTCGCGGCGCGCATTGGCCAGGTCTGCAGCGCGCAGCTGCCCTGCGCGCGCGTCGGTGCCGACCAGTTCGTGGTCGTCGCCGCGCTCCACGACAGCGAGCTGCTGCACCGTGTGCTGGTGATGGGCGATGAGCTGCGTCGCGGCGTCGACCTGGGGAGCCTGCGCCTGAGCGTCGATGTGCGCGCCGGGATCAGCGAGTGGCGCGAGCCGCGCGCGCCGGTCGAGGACCTGCTGCGCCAGGCGGACGTCGCGCTGCTGCAGGCCAAGGAACAGTCCACCGTGGCGGTGGTCTATCAGCCCTCGCATGACGCCGAGCATCGCCGGCGCGTGCTGCTGGTGGCCGAATTGCGCCGGGCGCTGGCCGGTGAAGGTCTCTCGCTCCATTACCAGCCACTGGTGAACATGACCGATCGGGTGACCGTGGGTTTCGAGGCGCTGCTGCGCTGGTCGCATCCGACGCTCGGCAGCATCTCGCCGGCGGAGTTCGTGCCGCTGGCCGAGCGGGCTTCGGTACTGCCTGACCTGTCGCGCTGGGTACTGGGGACCGCCATCGCCCAGCTGGGCCAATGGCAGCGCGCCGGAATGGATCTGGATGTCGCCGTCAATCTCTCGGCCGCCGATTTCGCCGACGGCGGGCTGCCGGCGCGCGTGCTGGCGCTGCTGCGCGAACACGACGTGCCGGCGACCCGATTGCTGCTCGAGCTCACGGAGAGCGCGATCATGCGCGAGCCGCAGCTGGCCGCGCAGGTGATGCAGCAGCTGCGCACGGCCGGTGTGCGCTTCGCGATTGACGACTTCGGCACCGGCCATTCCAGCCTCGCGCAACTGCATGCGCTGCCGGTCGATGAACTGAAGATCGACCGGGGATTCGTCATGAGTCTTGACCGTACCGCCAGCAACCTCGCCATAGTTCGCAGCACGATCGAGCTCGGCCACAGCCTGGGGCTGAAGGTGCTCGCCGAAGGCGTCGAGACCCCGGAAGTGTGGGCCGCGCTGCTGCGCCTGGGGTGCGACCTGGCGCAGGGCTACTTCATCAGCCGGCCCATGCCCGCCGCGTCCGTGCCGAACTGGGCCCGCACCCAATCGGCCCTGTTCGCGCGCGCGCTGACCGATGCCGAAGAAACGGGGCGCCTCGCCAGCATTCGCGGCCGGAACTCCTGAAGACCCCTGGCCGGCGCACCATCGGTGGGCAGCGCTCCATCGGCTGCGCGCTGCTTTGGTGCTGCGCGGCCCGCCACCCCTCACCCCTGGCCGCCCAAGGCCCGCCGCCAGCCACGCCCCGCATGGCATGAAAGCTGCACTTCCCAGTGGCCGGGAGACCGGTTCCTTAGGGTCGCGGAGGCGGGAGTATTCGCATGAAACTGGTTAGTGCCATCATCAAACCCTTCAAGCTTGACGACGTGCGCGCGGCCTTGTCCGAGATCGGCGTGTCGGGCATGACGGTCACGGAGGTCAAGGGTTTTGGCCGCCAACGCGGCCATACCGAGCTGTACCGCGGCGCGGAATACGTCATCGACTTCGTGCCCAAGACCAGGGTCGAAGTGGCCGTGAAGAGCGATCTGGTGGAGCGCGTCGTCGAGGCCATCGTCAAGGCCGCCAAGACCGGCAAGGTCGGCGACGGCAAAATATTCATCACCGGGATCGAGCGTGCGATCCGCATCCGCACCGGCGAGACCGACGACGCCGCGATCTAACCCGGTTCGACCAGGTGCAGCGCGCGCGTGGTGCGGCTGATGCCGAGCGCGCCGCTGCGGACCACTTCCAGCAGCTCGCCGTGGGTGGCCACTTCGCGCATGAAGCCGTTGACGTCCGCCTCGCTCCCGAGCAGTTCGACGATGAAACTCTCGGTCGAAGGATCGAGCACCCGGCCGCCGGTGCGCACCACGTAGCCACGCAGGGCGTCGCGCTTCACCGGCGCGACGCGCAGTTTTGCCAGCACCAGCTCGCGCTCCACGTGTTCGCCCCGGGTCATGTCGTCGATACGGACCACATCGATGAGCTTGTTGAGCTGGTTGGTGATCTGCAGGATCACCGCATCCGAGCCGGTCGTCACCAGCGTCAGGCGCGAGACCGTGGGGTCATCGGTCGCCGCCACCGACAGCGATTCGATGTTGTAGCCGCGGCTGGAAAACATGCCGGCGACGCGCGCCAGTGCGCCCGCCTCGTTCTGCAGCAGAATGCCGATGATGTGTCGCATGAAAGTGGAGCCGCCGCCGCCCGATTCCTAGGTAGGAGGGATGCAGAATAACTGAGTTTTGTGGCGACTGGCTGAACTGATAGGCTTTCCACCGTGACTGATTCGGCCAACCTGACGAGCCCCGTGGCGCACGCGCGTGCCGGCCAGACCATGAGCGGTGCGGAAATGATCATGCAGGTGCTGGCCGACGAGGGCGTGAAGGCCATATTCGGCTACGGCGGCGGCGCCATACTGCCCACCTATGACGCGGTGTTCATCTTTAATGAGGCACAGCGGCGCGCGGGTGGCCAGGAGATCCCGCTGATCGTGCCGGCCAACGAGCAGGGCGCCGGGTTCATGGCCGCCGGCTACGCCCGCGCCAGCGGCCAGGTCGGCGTGTGCCTGGTGACTTCGGGCCCGGGCGCCACCAATACGGTAACCCCGGTGCGCGACTGCACGGCCGATTCGGTGCCGATCGTCGTCATCTGCGGGCAGGTGCCGACGGCAGCCATCGGCACCGATGCCTTCCAGGAAGCGCCGGTGGCGGCGCTCATGGGTCCGGTCGCCAAGCACGTGTTCCTGGTCACCGATCCGAAGCGGCTCGAGGCGACCATGCGCACGGCCTTCGAAATCGCCCGCACCGGCCGCCCCGGTCCCGTCGTGGTCGATATCCCCAAGGACGTCCAGAACTGGCAGGGCGTGTTCCGGGGCGCAGGCCTGCTGCCGCTGCCGGGTTTCCGCCGCCGCAGCGCCGAGCTCGCGGCCCGCACCTTAAGCGCGGAGCAGCGTGCTGCCTTTGTCGAGCTGCTGTCCGAATCGCAGCGGCCGCTGATCTACGCGGGGGGCGGAGTGATCAACGGCGGGGCCTCCGCCGCACTCACCGAATTCGCCGAAGTGCTGAACATCCCGGTCGTCACCACGCTCATGGGCATTGGCAGCATCGATACCACTCATCCGCTGTCGATGCACATGCTCGGCATGCATGGCGTCGCGGCGGCGAACTACGCCGTCGAAGACTGCGATTTCCTGATCGCGGTCGGCGCACGCTTCGATGATCGTGTGGCGGGCGATCCGAAGAAGTTCGCGCGCGCGGCCCGCGCGATCGCCCACCTCGATGTCGACAGCTCCGAGATTAACAAGGTCAAGTCCGCGCGCTGGAGCTACGTCGGACAACTGCCCGATGCGCTGGACCAGCTGCGCGTCGCGGTGCAGACCGCCGCGCGCCAGCGCGACTACGGTGCCTGGCACGCGCACCTCGGCGCGCTCCGCCACCGCTACGCGATGAACTACCAGCGCTCCGGCGAACTGGTGCAGCCGCACTATGTGATCGAGGAGATCAACCGCCATACGCGCGGCGCGGCGATCATCACCACCGGTGTCGGCCAGCACCAGATGTGGGCCGCGCAGATGTTCGATTTCCGCGGCCCGCGCCACTGGCTCACCTCAGGCAGCATGGGCACCATGGGCTTCGGCCTGCCGGCGGCAATCGGTGCGCAGGTGGCGAGCCCGGGCCGGCTGGTGATCGACATCGACGGCGATGCCAGCATTCGCATGAACATCGGCGAGCTCGAGACGGTGACGACCTACGACCTGCCGGTGAAAATCGTGGTGCTCAACAATTTCGGCGACGGCATGGTCAAGCAGTGGCAGAAGCTGTTCTTCAAGGGCCGGCTGTCCGGGAGCGATAAATCGCTGCACAAGAAGGATTTCGTCAAGGCCGCCCAGGCGGTTGGGTTTGCCTACGCCCGGCGGCTCGATCGCCGCCAGGACGTACCCGCCGTGATCGCCGAGTTCCTCGCCTTCAAGGGGCCGGCCTTCCTCGAGGTGATCATCGATCCGGACGCCGGCGTCTATCCTATGGTCGGTCCTGGGCAGGGGTACGATGCGATGATCACCGGGGAGTTCATTCCCTCGCGCGACCCGCAGGAAGCGGGGGCCATCGATCCCTCGAGTATGTTCTGACTTATTCGTGGAGTCCGCGGCATGAGTACCACCAGCCATCCGGACGCGGCGCCCGCGCCGCATTCAGCATTCCGCTATGAGCGCATTTCGCAGCCGGTCGCGCCACTGCGGCGCTACCTGCGACGCCAGCTGCGCAGCCTCGGGATCGGGTTGCTGTTCATCGCCGTCGCCCTGTTCGCCGGCATGATCGGCTACCACCGCCTCGTGGGACTGTCCTGGATCGATTCCTACGAGAACGCGGCGATGATCCTCTCCGGCATGGGGCCGCTCGCTTCCCCGGGCACGGCGGCGGGCAAGATCTTCGCGGGCAGTTACGCCCTGTTTTCCGGCATCGCGGTACTGGCCATCGCCGGCGTGATCGCCGCGCCCCTGGTGCACCGCCTGCTGCATCGCCTGCACGCCGATGAGAGAGGCGGTTCTTGAGGCCGCCCGCGCGCCTGGCGCGCAGCTACTTCAACTGCCGGTTTGGACAGCTGCACGTACACCAGGCGATTCCTCCGGGTGGCGGGTTCGACGAGGCCACCGCACTCCTGTGTCTGCCCGGTGAGCGCGGCGACGGCCGCTTTTTCCACGCGCTGCTCGGACCGCTCGGCGCCGACCGCTCGATCTACGCCGTGGACCTGCCCGGCCACGGCGGTTCCGATGCGCCCGCCGCGGGTGCCGGGGCCGAGCAGAACGCGCTGGCGATGGCCGACCTGCTCGATACGCTGCATCAGCGGCGCGTGGACCTGCTCGCGCACGGCCCCGGGGCCGAAACGGCACTCGCGCTGGCCGGATTGCGCGGCGGTGCGCTGCTGCGCCGCCTGGTGCTGTCGGCGGCCGCCGCGCCGACGGTGCAGCGCGCTCGCGCACTCGGAGTGGATTTCAGGGAATTGCCGCTCGCCGCGGCCGATGCCGAAGCCGTGACGGCCACGGCGGTCGCCCAGCGGCTATCCGAGCTGATCGAGTTTCTCGGGTCCGCCGGCGGCGGGCGCTGACCCAATACCTTAAGCTTGAACCCCATGAGCGACGATTATCTCCAGCGCATCCTGCAGGCCAAGGTCTACGACGTGGCGATCGAATCGCCCCTGGACCACGCGCCCCGCCTGTCGCGCCGGCTCGGGCACGAGCTGCGCCTCAAGCGCGAAGACCTGCAGCCCGTGTTCTCCTTCAAGCTGCGCGGCGCCTACAACAAGCTCGCTCACCTGGGAGCCACCGCGGCGGCACGCGGCGTGATCTGCGCTTCCGCGGGCAATCACGGGCAGGGCGTCGCGCTGGCGGCGCAGCGACGCCGGGTGCGGGCCGTGATCGTGATGCCGCAGACCACGCCGGCAATCAAGATCCAGGCGGTGGCCAGCCTGGGTGGCGAGGTCGTCCTGCACGGCGAGATCTACGACGCGGCCTACGAGCACGCGGTGGTGCTGGCGCGCGATCAGGGCCTGGCTTTCGTGCATCCTTTCGATGACCCGGACGTGATCGCCGGACAGGGCACGATCGGCATGGAAATCGCCCGCCAGACGGGCGGTGAGCTCGATGCGATCTTCGTACCCGTCGGCGGGGGCGGGCTGATCGCCGGCATCGGCGCCTTCGTCAAGCAGCTCTATCCGCGCGTGCGCATCGTGGGTGTCGAGCCTGCAGACGCCGCCGCCATGTTCGAATCGCTCCGTGCGGGCAAGCGCGTCACGCTCGAGCGGGTCGGCCTGTTCGCCGACGGCGTCGCGGTGCGGCGCGTGGGCGAGGAGACCTTTGCGCTGGCGCGCCGCTACGTCGATGAGGTGGTGCTGGTCGATACCGACGAGATCTGCGCCGCGATCCAGGATGTGTTCGAGGATACCCGCGCCATACTCGAGCCGGCGGGCGCGCTTGCCGTCGCCGGCGTGAAGCGCTACATCGCGCGCGGTGCGCCCGCCGGCCAGCGCTACGTGGCGATCTGCAGCGGCGCCAACATGAATTTCGATCGCCTGCGGCATATCGCGGAGCGCGCCGACATCGGGGCCGGCCGCGAAGTGCTGCTCGCCGTGGATATTCCCGAGCAGCCCGGGAGCTTTCTCAGTTTCTGCGGTGCCCTCGGACAGCATAACGTCACGGAATTCAACTACCGCTACCAGGGCGCGGAACGTGCGCGCCTGTTCGTGGGCTTCGGGCTCGACTCGGGCCAGGAGGATGCCGCCGCGGTATTGGCGCGGCTGCGCGCGGCCGGTTACGGCGTCGTCGACATGAGTGCCAACGAGACCGCAAAACTCCACGTGCGTTTCATGATCGGCGGCGTCGGCCGCGCTCTGACCGATGAACTCGTGTTCCGCTTCGAATTCCCGGAGCGGCCCGGTGCGCTGCTGCGCTTCCTGCAGGCCGTGGGCACGGCGTGGAACATCTCGCTGTTCCACTATCGCAATCACGGCTCGGACTATGGCCGGGTGCTCGCGGGCATCCAGGTCCCGAAGGCCGAGCGCCAGGAGTTCCTGGGCCATCTGCAGGCCCTGGGTTATCCCTACACGGAGGAGACGGCGAACCCCGCCTACCGCACCTTTCTGGCCGAGTGAGGCCGGAGGCCGTTCGCCCTGGCGCGAGAGCACTTGCGCTTGAGCTGTATATCCGTACAGTAGCGCCATGGAACAGGCGCTCAAGGGTCGCGGTGTCGGCGCCAATCCGCCCGGACGCTTTGCCCGGCAGGTCGGGCAGGCCGTCGACGACGGCTGGTACCAGGAGTGCGTGCCCGATTCCATTGCCACCGAGGTGCGGGCGGAAGCCGCCCGCTCGGTCATCACGCACAACGAATCGCCGGATATTCCCTTCGCGCAGTCGATCAATCCCTATCGCGGCTGCGAGCACGGCTGCGTCTATTGCTACGCCCGTCCCAGCCACGCCTACGTCGATCTGTCGCCGGGCATCGATTTCGAGACGAAGCTGTTTTACAAGGCCGACGCCGCGCGCGTACTGCGCGCAGAGCTCGCACGCAAAGGCTACCGGTGCCAGCCCATCATGCTGGGTGCCAATACCGATCCCTACCAGCCGGTCGAGAAACGCCTGCGCGTCACGCGCGAGCTTCTCGAAGTGCTGGCGCAGGCCCGTCATCCGGTCATGGTCATCACCAAGGGCACGCTCATCCTGCGGGACCTCGATCTGCTGCAGGAACTGGCGCGGCAGAACCTTGCGCGCGTGACTGTCAGCCTCACGACGCTCGATCCCGAGCTCAAGCGCACGCTGGAGCCGCGCGCCGCCTCAGCGCAGGGGCGATTGCGGGTCATCGGCGCCCTGGCCGAGGCTCGGGTGCCGGTCGGCGTGCTCACGGCCCCGATGATTCCGGCTATCAACGACGCTGAGCTCGAGCGTCTCCTCGAAGCCGCCGCGCAGGCGGGTGCGACGAACGCGGGGTACGTCCTGTTGCGACTGCCCCATGAAGTGAAGCAGCTGTTTCGGGACTGGCTGGAGCAGCATCACCCGCTCCGGGCGGCGCATGTCATGTCACTGATCCAGCAGGCCCGCGGCGGGCGCGACAACGATCCGCGCTTCGGTGCGCGCATGCGCGGGGAGGGGCCGTGGGCGGCCATGCTGCGCGAACGTTTCCGGCTGGCCTGCAGGCGCCTCGGCCTGAACAGCGCGCGCGCCGCCGAGCTCGATACCAAAGCCTTTCGTCCGCCCGGCGGCGGCGGACAACTCGAATTCCAGCTACAGGAATCAATCAGCACCTGAGCAAACGGCGGCGGCGCGGGGTAAGCTCCCTGGGATATGGAGACGGGCACTCCGCGGGTGGCTCTGGTCGCCGGCGCCAGCGGTATGGTGGGCGTGGCCCTGGTGCGCGCACTCATTGCGGGCGGCGAATACGCACGCGTGATCGCCTTGACGCGGCGGCCGCTGCCCATGGAGGCGCCGCGGCTGGCCAATCGCATCATCCGGTTCGAGACGATGGAAGAACAGTTGCGCGCGCTGTCCTGTGACGATGCCTTCAGCTGCCTGGGCACGACGCGGCGCGATGCCGGTTCGGCGCAGGCGTTTCGCGCCGTCGATCACGACCTGGTGCTGCGCTTTGCACGCTGCGCGCAGGCCTTGGGTGCGAAGACGATGGTTGCGGTCTCCTCGGTCGGTGCCGCACCGGAATCGGGGAACCTCTATCTGAGGGTGAAAGGCGAGACTGAGGTGGCGCTTGAAGCGCTGCACTTCCGCTCCCTCCATCTCATGCAGCCTTCGCTCCTGCTCGGCACGCGTCCCCAGTGGCGTACGGCCGAAGCGCTGGGGAGGTTCGTGGCGCCGCTCCTCAATCCGCTGCTGCTCGGCCGCTCTGCCCGCTGGCGGGCGATCGGCGCGAGCACGGTGGCTGCCGCCATGCGGGCCGCCGCCCTGGGCGGGCGTCCGGGAACGTACCGCTGCACCTGGCGGGCAATGCAGTCGCTGGCCAGCACGGGGAAGATGCCGCTGCGACTGTGACCGGCGTCCCATCCGGAATGCTCCGCTCCCGCCAATTGTGATCTGGCACGCATTGGTGGTGGCCTGACATTCGTTAAATTGGCTGAGGTTTTTCAGGCTGTTGCCACCTCATGCCGATTTTCTCTGGTGTTCGTACACGGTCGATGACCTGGCGTTTGACGCTGGCCATGGCGTCACTGGCCGCCCTGTTGCTGCTTGCCGGCGCAATGAGCGCGGCCAGCGCGCTGCGGGACGCGAGCGAGCGGCAGTCGGCCGCAGTCGCCGGCGAACTGAGCCGCACCTTTGCGCGCGAGTTGCGTGTGCGGCTCGGCGTCGCTGAATCCATCGTCCAGCTGCTGACCAGCGATGACGCAGGATTCGGGGGTGCCGACCTGCGCCAGCGCATCCTGCATTCCGACGTCATTCGCGGCGTCGTGATCACCACGCCGGTGAGCGATTCAGGGCCTGTCGCGCTCAACCATGCCGAGAGGATGGCCCTCCGGGCCGGACAATCGCTGCTGCGCTCTGCGCCACGCCGCGGCGCGGCAGTGCCGGTGTATCTGTTGCGGCCGGTGCGCGTGGGCACCATCGCGACGATCGCCTTTTTCGAGCTCTCCCCGGACTGGCTGTGGCAGGGCCTGGGCGATGCACCGGGCAAGCAGGCTTCCGTCGCCGTCCTCGACGGCGCAGGTGTGCTGCTGGGCGTGCGCGGCGAGCTGCCGGCGGATTTGCTGTCCATGTTCGCGCGTGAATACCTGTCCTCCACCCCGCCGGGACAGGACGGGAGTGCGCGATCGTGGAGTGTCGGGCGGCAGGAATGGCGCGGGGCGGTGAGCTCTGTGCTGCCTGTCGAGGCGCACCTGATGGCGAATCGCTGGACCGTGGTGGCCTTCGGCCCCGCGGTGGACAGCACCGAGGGCTGGACGCAGGCGAGCGGGACGTTGCCGCTGCTGGTCCTGCTCGCGACGGCACTGATCGCGCTGCTTTGCTGGTGGTTCCGTTCGCGCTGGGAGCGCGTGCTCGAAGATCTGGAGACTTCGTTCCAGGGACTGTCGCGCGGTGAGTACCGGCGCGTTGTCGTCGAGCAGTCGCGGGACACGCCGCGCGCGGCCGCCCTCGGCTTCAATCAGACCATGGCCGTGCTGGAAGACCGGATGCGGGCCATGACCAGCCTCAATGAAATTGACCGGATGCTGCTGGAATCTTCCGAACTCGAGTCCTGCCTGGATCGCCTCCTCGACCGGGTCTGCAGCATCGCCCACTGCGACGCCTCGATGCTCGCACTGCTCGACCCCGACGCCTCGGACTACGGCCGCGCCTACCTCGCAGCCGGTGGCGCGCACGCGCCCGTCAGCCGCATTACGCTGGACGCGCTGCTGCTCTCGCAGCTGGTCCAGGAGCGCTCCGGCCTGACGGTGATGCGCCTCGAGCCGCAACGCCACAGCGTGCTCCTGCCCATGCAGGAGTACGGCGCTGAGTTCTTCTGGGTCTGGCCGGTGCTGTCGCAGGAAACACTGGTGGCCGTGCTGGCGGTGGGCTACAAGGTTGCGCCCCAGGTGGCTGCCGAGGTGGCCGGCTACGGTACCGAATGCGCTGCGCGGATCGGCGTGGCGCTTTCGAACAGTGCGCGTGGCGAGCAACTCTACCGGCAGGCGCATTTCGATCCGTTGACGGCGCTGCCCAACCGCCTGCTGTTCCGCGACCGCCTGTCCCAGGAACTGGTCAGCGCGGCGGAAGGCCGGCAGCGTGGCGCGCTGCTGTACATTGATCTCGATCATTTCAAGAAGGTCAACGACACCGTGGGGCACAGCGCGGGCGACCAGATGCTGCAGATCGTCGCGCAGCGGCTGCGCGCCTGCGTCAAGGATGGCGATACGGTGGCGCGCCTCGCGGGCGACGAGTTCACGATGATCCTGCGTGGTGTCGCCACGGCCGATGGCGCGCAGCGCGTCGCCGCGCGCATCATCGAGGCGCTGCAGGAGGCGGTCAACATCGGCGGCCGCGACCACTACGTGCGCGCCAGCATCGGCATCACGATCTTTCCGGACGACGGGACTGAGCTGGACGAACTGATGCGCAATGCGGACCTGGCGATGTATCGCGCCAAGGAGGACGGCCGCTCACGCGCGGTGTTCTACGATCGCGCCATGCAGCGCATGCCGGCCATCGCCGCGGAGAGCGGGCTGTATCGCGCGCTCCAGCGGCGCGAATTTGCACTCTATTACCAGCCGCAGTACTCGCTCACCAACGGCTCGCTGGTGGGCCTCGAGGCACTATTGCGCTGGCAGCCGCCCCGCGAGGCGATGCGCTATCCGGGTGAATTCGTGCCCGCCGCCGAGCAGAGCGGACTGATCGTGGACATCGGCGCCTGGGTACTCGAGGCCGCCTGTACGCAGCTGGCCGAGTGGCAGGCCGCGGGCATCGCGCCGCCGCGCCTGGCTCTGAACGTGTCCGTGCACCAGCTGCGCCAATCCGACTTTCCGAAGCTCGTGCGCGGCGCCCTTGATCGCGCCGGCATTGCGCCGGAAATGCTGGAGATCGAGCTGACGGAGTCCGTGTTTGCCGATGAGGAAGGGCGCGCCTCGTTGCGCCGCCTCGCCTCGCTCGGCGTGCGCCTGTCGCTCGATGACTTTGGCACGGGCTATTCCTCGCTGGGTTACCTGCGGGTGCACCCGGTGCATGCGATCAAGATCGATCGCTCCTTCATCGAGGAGGTGGCGCACAACGTCACCGCGGCGACCCTGGCCGAAACCATGATCACGATGGCGCACGCGCTCGGCAAGGAAGTCGTCGCCGAGGGCGTGGAAACGATGGAACAGCTGGAATTCCTGCGCCAGCGCGGGTGCGACTATGCACAGGGCTTCTTCTTCGCGCGGCCCGCCGCGCTGGCCGACATCACAGCGCTCCTGCGTGGGCGCCACACCGCAGCCATCCCGGAGCTGCGCGTCGCAGTCTGATTTGACAGAATTGTGACCTGATTCAACCGTCTGCCGCAGATGTGATCGGAATCTCCATCGCGGCACTTGACCCGCCGCGTCACCGTGCCAAACTGCGTCACGCTTCAGTGTCACGCAAACCTGTTGTAAGGCAGGGACGCAAAGCCTCCGGTCCCTTAAAGCAATGAGGGATAGCGGGGTTGCCACCGAAGGCGGAAGCCGCCGTCCCAAGAGCACTTCCCGCCCTGGTGTCATCCCCGTTAAACGACCGTAGGCCTGGGAGTCGCAGCAGCGCAGCGAGGTCGTTGAGAGATGCAGCAGGCCACAAGTGCGATCGGCAACCCGGTTGCCGCCGGAAATGCGATGCCACCCGCCGCCGTTTCGTACGTCATCAACCTTTGCGCCTCGACCACGCCGGTCGGCCTTGAACAGCCGAACGATCCCGCGCTGAAGCAATTCAGATTCTTCGTTTCACGGCGACGCGAGGACGGCCGCGAGCGCTTCCGCCTGCACATGGGCTATTTCCCCAGCCAGGAGGCGGCCGAGCAAATGCTCGCGGCGGTTCGCGATGTGTATCCGGCCGCCTGGGCCGGAGTGGCGCCAGGGCAGAAGCTGCGCGCTCAGGCCGCCGGCCAGCCGGTTGCGCCACCGGCCCTGGCCGTGCCCAATGTGCCCACGGTGGCGCTGGCCGCCGAATCAACCATGGCGCGTGCAATTCCGGCCAGGCCGGTGGCTCCGTTGAGGCTGGAGGCGGCGCCCGAACTGCCGCGCGCCGCGCCCGTTGCGCCGAACGACGGCGCCGCTGCGGCTCGTTCCCTCAAAAACGTGCGTGCCGCGATCGACTCGCTGAATGATGCGCCGTCGCAGGCGGCCCTGCCCGCCGCCGCGCCGGCACTTGAAGGCAGGGCTGTGCTGCGCCTGCTCGAATCTGCGCGCCCTGCCCCTGCGGCCCGGGTCGCGCCCCGCGCCCCGCACACGCCCAGTGCGCCGCCAACGCCTCGTGCACAGCCCACGGCCAGTGCACCGCCCACGCCCCGCGCACCGGCCACGCGCAGTGCGCTGCCGGCTCCCGGTGCACGGGTGGCGGCGCCCACCGAGCTGGTCGCCTATGCCGTGCAGCTGCGATGGTCGGTGCAGGCGATCGACTTGAGCCTGGTGCCGCAGCTGGCCATCTTCGCCGCCTACACACTCTATGGAGTGGAGGGCAACCGCGACGGCCGTCGCTGGTACGGCTTGCGCCTGGGGTTCTTTACCGATGCCGTTTCGGCCAAGCAGGTGGCCCACTACGTGCGCTCGGAGTTCAATGCCGTTTCCATCGTTCCGGTCACGGCGCGCGAGCGCGAGCGCGCGACTGCCTCGACGGCAAAACCACTCCCCGCCCTCACGGCCCCCAAGTCCAGCGGTCCGGAGCTGAGTTTCATTGACGATGCGAGGGCGGATTCCGCCACCACCGGCATTCGTCCGGTGCTGGCGTCCACGGCGCCCGTCACGCCGCTGGACAAGGCTGCTGCCGCGAAATTCGCCATGGCCGCGGCCGCCGGCCTGCCCACGCCTTCCTCGCCGGGCACGAAACCGGCGCGCAGTGGGCCGGGCAAGCGCCCGAAGCTCCGGGTCGCCCAGGGTACGAAGCCCGTGAGCAAGCGCGTGCGGCAATCCGGCCCTCCCCTGTCGCTGGAAGAAACCCTGGAAATACTCGGCGCAGGCGAGCTGCAGATGGACAGCGGCCGCGGTGTGCTGATGAACGACGCCTCGCGGCGCGATCGCAAGCGTGCCCCAAAAACCAGTTCGCGCTTTGGACGGCTGATCTCACGCCTGGCGGACCGCCTCGGCGAGGATCGCAGCGGCTGAGCGGCGCCGGCGCGGCTCAGCGTTTGCCGAACAGACGCTCGAGATCGGCGCGCGCCTTATCCACTTCGGCCGTGTTGGGCGCCACCCAGGCCTTGGCCCGTGGGCGGTAGAAGTCGCAGAAGTTGGCGTGCTCCTTATCGCTCACTTCCTCGGCCGTCGGCTCGCGGCAGTGTTTCGCCACCTGCGTGTCGTATTCGACGCACATGCGGCAGACGTGCAGCTCGGCACGGCAGCGCGCGCATTCATCGCGGCGCGAGAGCGGTAGCGTGAGTGCCGCCAGGTCGGCGCCACATTTCCAGCACTGCAGTGAATGGGCCATCCTCACCTCAATCGGCGCGCTCGCGCAGGAACGGCGCCAGCGCCGCCCCAGTATGCGAGCGGCCGTGGCGCGCGGCAATCTGCGCCGGGGAGCCTGCGGCAACGATCCGACCGCCGCGCGCGCCCGCTTCGGGCCCCAGGTCGATGATCCAGTCGGCCTGCGCCATCAGATCGAGATTGTGCTCGACCATCACGACCGAGTTGCCGGCGTCGACCAGCCGCTGCAGCACGCCGGCGAGGCGTTCCACGTCCGCCATGTGCAATCCGACGGTCGGTTCGTCGAGCACATACAGCGTGTGCGCCGCGCTCGCCCGGCCGGGCTTTACCGCCGCGAGCCGCGCCAGCTCGGTCACGAGCTTGATGCGCTGCGCCTCGCCGCCCGAGAGCGTCGGGCTCGGCTGGCCCAGCGTCAGGTAGCCCAGTCCCACATCGCGCAGCAGGGAAAGCGGACGTCGCACGCGCGCGTGGGCCGCAAAGAAGTCGAGGGCCTCCTCGACATTCATCGCCAGCACCTCAGCCGCCGAGCGAGCGCGCCAATGCACTTCGAGCGTCTGTGCATCGAAGCGGCGCCCGCCGCAGCGATCGCACAGCACCTTGACGTCGGGGAGGAAACTCATTTCGATCGTGCGCTGTCCCTGGCCTTCGCAATCGGTGCAGCGCCCGCCGGGGGTATTGAAGGAAAAGCGGCTCGCGCTGTACCCGCGGATCCGCGCCTCATCGCTCCCCGCGTAGATGCGGCGGATGTCGTCCCAGAAACCGACATAGGTCGCGGGACACGAGCGCGGCGTGCGCCCGATCGGTGTCTGATCGACTTCCAGCACACGGCTCAAGGGTTGCGCTCCGCGCAGCCGTCGCAGGCCGGTCAGGGGACCGCCGGCTGCCAGTAACCGGCGCAGGTTGGTGTACAGCACATCGCGCGCCAGCGTCGACTTGCCGGAACCGGAAACGCCCGTCACGACCACGAGCCGGCCGAGCGGGATGCGCACGTCGAGCCCATCGAGGTTGTGCCGTGTCACGCCGTCCAGCCAGAGCGATGCCGTGCTGCCCGTCACCGGGCGGCGCGGCTGGCGCGGATGACGGAGCGGTGTCGACAGCAACCGGCCGGTCAGCGAGCGCGGGTTCGCGCGCAGCTCCGCGGCGCTGCCCGTAGCGATGACCTGTCCGCCGCGCACGCCGGCGCCGGGGCCCAGGTCGATGATGTGATCGGCGTGACGGATGGTCTCCTCATCGTGCTCGACGACGACCAGGGTGTTGCCGCCGCCGGTCAGCGCATCGAGCGCCCGGAGCAGCACCTGGTTATCGCGGGCGTGCAGGCCGATGGTCGGCTCATCGAGTACGTAGCACACGCCCTGCAGATTCGAGCCCAGTTGCGCCGCCAGGCGGATGCGCTGCGCCTCGCCGCCAGACAGGGTGGGCGCCGCACGGTCCAGTGTCAGGTACCCGAGTCCAACCTGCGCGAGGAACTGCAGCCGGCCGCCGATCTGCTCGAGCGCATCGCGCGCGATGGTCGCGCCACGCTTGTCGAGGCGCAGACGCTGCCGGAACTTCTGCAGTTCATCCACCGTCAGGGCCGTAAGCTCGCTGATCGAGCGGCCCCCGAGCCGCAGATGGAGCGCTGTGGGATTGAGGCGCTGGCCACGGCAGGCGGAGCAGGGGGTGCCCGATGCGGTTCCATCGAGCCACTGCGATTCCTCCCCGGTCTCCTCTGCCGCGAAATCCTGGAGTTCGAGCCCGGTGCCGTGGCAGCCGGCGCACCAGCCCTGCGCCGAGTTGAACGACAGCAGGCGCGGATCGGGCTCGGCAAAGCCGCGGCCACAGTTCGGACAGGCGCGCCTGCTGGAGAGCACCTGCACGCGGCCCCTGGCCCCCAGCACATGGGCGACACCGTTCCCCGCCTCCAGAGCGGCAGCGAGCGCGGCACGGAGCTCCGGCTCGCTCCGTGCATTGACCGTGAGTTCCGCGATGGGCAGCTCGATGTTGTGCTCGACGAAGCGCTTGAGCGGCGGGAACGGCTCGGTAGGCACCAACGCACCGTCGACACGCAGCTGGCGCGCGCCGCGCGCCGCGGCCCAGCGTGCCAGGTCGGTATAGATGCCCTTGCGTTGCGCGATCAGCGGCGCCAGCAACTGGATGCGCCGCCCACGATGCTCGCTCGCCAGGCGCGAGGCGATCAGCGCCTCGCTCTGGGGCGCGATTGCCGTCTGGCAGTCGGGGCAGTGCTGCACGCCGAGACGCACGAACAGCAGCCGCAGGAAATGGTAGATCTCCGTCAGCGTCGCCACGGTGCTCTTCAGGCCCCCGCGGCTGGCGCGCTGCTCGATCGCCACGGTGGGCGGGAGGCCCGTCAGGGTGTCGATGTCCGGGCGCGCCGCGGGCTGCACGAATTGCCGCGCGAAGGCGTTGAGCGACTCCAGGAAGCGCCGCTGCCCCTCGTGAAACAGGATGTCGAAGGCGAGTGTCGATTTTCCAGAGCCCGATACGCCGGTGACGACCGTGAAGCGGTCGCGCGGCACATCAACGTCGATATTGCGCAGGTTGTGTTCGCGCGCGCCGCGCACGCTGATCTGCGCCGGGGGGCGCGGTGCGCGGGGCGGGCTGTCAGCCACCGCGCGCAGCAGCGTCGTCGCCGCGGGGCTCCGGAGCGATTCCTGGTAGGCGCGCAGTGCGGTGCCGGTGCGTGAATCCGGCGCCGCCATGATCTGCGCCGGCGTGCCGCAGGCGACGATGTGCCCGCCCGCCTCACCCCCTTCAGGCCCCAGGTCGATGATCCAGTCCGCGGCACCGATCACGTCGAGGTTGTGCTCGATCACCAGCAGCGAGTGGCCGCCGGCCAGCAGCAGCCCGAAGGCGTGCAGGAGACGTGCGACATCCTCGAAGTGCAATCCGGTGGTGGGTTCATCGAACAGCAGGAGCTTCCCTGCGCCGCCGCCACGCGCCTTGCGGGCGGCGTCGGCCAGGTGTCCGGCGAGTTTCAGTCGCTGCGCCTCGCCACCCGACAGAGTCGGTACCGGCTGGCCCAGGCGCAGGTAATCCAGGCCGACATCCGCGAGCGGTTGGAGCCGTGCACAGACTTTCGGCGAGTGCGCAAAGAACGCCAGGGCCTCCGTCACCGTGAAATCGAGCACGGCGGCGATATCGGCGCGGCGGCCGTCCGCGCCGCTGATGCGCACCTGGAGCGTCTGGGCACGATAGCGCTTGCCGTCGCATTCGCCGCAACGCAGGTACACATCGGAGAGAAACTGCATCTCGACGTGCTCGAAGCCGTTGCCGCCGCAGGCCGGGCAGCGACCGGTGCCGCCGTTGAAACTGAAGGTGCCGGCGCTGTAGCGGCGCAGCCGCGCGTCGGGCGTGGCGGCGAACAGCGCGCGGATCTCATCGAAGGCGCCGACGTGGCTCACCGGGTTCGAGCGCGTGGTGCGTCCGATCGGCGCCTGGTCGACCAGCACCGCGGAGTCAATCAGCTGTGCGCCGCTGAGGCTCTGGTGCGCAAGCGGCATCGCACCGCCCCGGCCCTTCACCTGCTGCAAGGCCGGGTACAGCACTTCCTGCACCAGCGTCGATTTGCCCGAACCCGACACACCGGTCAGGCACACGAGCCGGCGCAGCGGAATGCGCACGTCGATCCCTTTGAGGTTATGCGCGCGGACGCCCTTGAGCTCGATGGCTTCGCTCCCCGATGCGCCCCTGGCCGTGCCGGCCCGCAGCGCCGGCACTCGTTTGCGGCCGGCCAGCCAGGCGCCCGTGAGCGAGGCGGGGTCGCAGGCCACCTCCGCGGGGGTGGCAAAACTGACGATCCGTCCGCCGTGCTCGCCGGCGCCCGGGCCCAGATCCAGCAGCCGGTCGGCGGCGAGCATGATCTGCGGGTCGTGCTCGACGACCAGCAATGAATTGCCCGCGTCGCGGAGGCGGCGCATGACGGCAATGACGCGACCCATGTCACGCGGGTGCAATCCGATCGAAGGCTCATCGAGGACGAACAGCGTGTTGACGAGCGAGGTGCCGAGCGCGGTGGTCAGGTTAATGCGCTGGACTTCGCCGCCGGAGAGGGTGCGCGACTGGCGATCCAGCGTGAGGTAGCCCAGGCCCACCTCATCGAGAAAGCGCAGGCGCGTGCGCAACTCGCTTAAGACCAGGTCCGCGGCCTCATCGAGGGGTCCCGCAAGCCGCAGGTCCGCGATGAATCCTCGGCACCGCGTGACCGGCAGGCACACCAGCTCGTGGATGTTGAGTCCGGGCGCGCCGCCCGAGGCACCCAGCCGCCACAGCAGCGCGTCGGGCTTGAGCCGCGCGCCGTGGCAGCTGCCGCACTCGGTGTAGCTGCGGTACTTCGAGAGCAGCACGCGGATGTGCATCTTGTAGGCGCGGCTCTCCAGCCAGGCGAAGAAGCGGCGCGTGCCGTACCAGACCTTCTTGGTCCAGGCGCCTTCGCCCTCGATGACCCAATCGCGCGCGTCCTGCAGAAGATCCCGCCACGGCACATCGAGGGCGATGCCGCGACGCCGGGCGTGCCGCTCCAGATCGTCCTGGCATTCCTTGAATGATGGCGTCTGCCAGGGCCGAATGGCGCCCTGCTTGAGCGTCTTGCCGGTGTCGGGAATGACCAGCGCGTAGTCGATGCCGATCACCCGTCCGAACCCGCGGCAGGTTTCGCAGGCGCCGACCGGCGAGTTGAAGGAGAACGTGGAGGGCAGGGCATCCTGGTAGTGCAGGTCGCAATCGGCGCAGTGCAGGTCGCTGGAATAGCGCCACACCTGCCCGGTGGCTTGCGCGTGCACGCTGAGCCGCCCATGGCCGGCGCGGAGCGCCGTCTCCAGCGCTTCGGACAGCCGCCCGCCCCCACCGTCGCTGGAGCGCAAGCGATCCTGCACCACCTCGAGCCGGCCGGGCACCTCGCTGTGGATGCGCGAATAGCCCTGGCGATCCAGCTCCGCGCGCACTTCCGCCACGCTCATGCGCTCCGGCACGGTCACCGGAAAGCAGATCACGAGGCGCGGATCACCGGCCGCCGCAGCGCGCGCCTGCACACTCTCGCTGATGCTTGCGGGCTGGTCGCGCCGCACGGGTTGGCCGCAGCGCCGGCAATGCAGCATCGCCGCCCGCGCATACAGGAGCTTCAGGTGATCGTTGATCTCGGTCATCGTCCCGACCGTCGAGCGTGAAGTGCGCACGGGGTTGACCTGATCGATCGCGATCGCCGGTGGTATGCCCTCGATGCTCGTGGCCTTGGGCTTGTCCATCCGGTCGAGGAACTGGCGTGCGTAGGGCGAGAACGTCTCGACGTACCTGCGCTGGCCTTCGGCGTAGAGCGTGTCGAAGACCAGGGAGGATTTTCCCGATCCGGAGACGCCGGTGACCACGATCAGCTCGCCGTGCGGCAGCTCGAGATCGAGGTTCTTCAGGTTATTCTGGCAGGCGCCACGGACGATGATCGCCTCGGTGGCGCGCTTGCTCATGGCGCTCATTTTACGACGATTCAACCGGGTAGAATGCTCCCTTGCCTGACAATCACCCCATCGCCCTGGTCACCGCGCGGGCCGCGCGCGATCTGGATGAAGACCTTGCACCGCTCCTTGCGGCCCTGAAGGATGCGCGCCTGCCCTCGGTGGTGGTGTCATGGGATGACCCTGCCGTGAACTGGTCCGCTTTCTCGCTAGCTTTGCTCAGATCCACCTGGGACTACTCATCGCGTATTGATGAGTTCCTGGGCTGGCTGGAAGGGGTGGGCCAGGCGACCACAGTTCTCAACCCCCTGGAGCTGGTGCGCTGGAATGTCGACAAGCACTATCTTGCGGCACTTGAAGGCAAGGGGGTGTCGATCGTCGCGAGCCAGTTCGTGGAGCCCGGTGACGATGCAGCCGGCGCGCTGGGGCAGTTCCTTAAGCAGCACCCGGGCGGTGACCTGGTGATCAAACCCGCCATCGGTGGGGGCTCACGCGACGCGCAGCGCCACGGGCGGGCCGATCACGCGCCGATGCTGACGCACATCATCCGCCTGCTGGAGCAGCGACGGAGCGTCCTGCTGCAGCCCTACCTGGACAGGGTCGATGAGCAGGGCGAGACCGCGCTGATCTATTTCGAGGGCCGCTACAGCCACGCGATCCGCAAGGGTCCGCTGCTGCGGCGGGGGAGTGCGCCGACGCGAGCGCTGTTTGCGCCCGAGATCATCACGCCGCGCACCCCGGGGCCCGATGAGCAGGCCCTGGCGGAGCGGGCGCTGGCGGCGCTGCCCTTCGAGATGCCGCTCTATGCCCGCGTCGATCTGATCCGTGCGGCCGACGGCGCACCGTGCGTGCTGGAACTCGAGCTCGCCGAGCCCTCACTGTTCTTCGCCTACGCCCCCGGCGCCGCGGCGCGCTTTGCCGGGGCGATCGGGCGCCGCCTGGCGCTCGCCTAGGCCGGGGACTTCCGCGACCTTTTTCCGGCGGCCTGCATCTATAGGGACAGGCATGTCCACTTTTCTCGACGTCCAGGTCCCTGCGGAATGGCTGCGGCGCGCCCGGGCGGGCGAAGCCGCCGCCCAGCGCAGCATTTACAGCGCGCTGGCGCGGCCGGTGTACACCCTGCTGCGCCGCCTGGTGCTGCGTCCGGCCGTGGCCGAAGAACTGGCGCAGGAAGTGTTCCTGGAGGTGCTGCGCAACCTCGGCGCCTATAGCGGTGCGGGCTCTTTTGCGGGCTGGGTGCGCAGCATTGCCGTGAGCAGGGCGCTGATGCACCTGCGCTCGCCCTGGCACGGCCGCCTGCTCCCGGAGGACGCCGAAGGGGCCAGCCCGGATCGCGCTGCGCCGCGGGCAGAGGACGGGGACTGCGGGAGCGATCTGGAACGCGCGTTGAATGCGCTGCCCGACCTGACTCGCAGCATCGTGTGGCTGCACGATGTCGAAGGCTACACCCATGCCGAAATTGGCCGCCTCTATGACCGCACCGCAAGTTTTTCCAAATCCCAGCTCGCGCGGGCGCACGCCGCGCTCCGTGACGCGCTCGAGCCCAGGACCGGAGACCAGGAATGCACGCTCGCCTCGAGGAACTGATCAGCCTGCGGGATCGCCAGCCCGTTGATGCCGCCACGGTGTCCCACGTGGCCACGTGCGCGCCATGCGCCGCAGAGATCCGGCGCCTGACGGCGTTGCGCGCCGACATGACGCAGCTGCCGGATTTTGCGCCGCCGGACCTGTGGCCACTGATCGAGACGCGGGTGGGAGCCGCCCCCGGGTCCGCGCCCCGCCGGCGCTGGATGCAGCTCACCGCGGCCGGCAGCATTGTCGCATTGGTGCTCGCGCTGGCGGCATCGCTCCCGCAGGTCCGGGTTGCCGCTCCGGTCCTATCGGCAGGGCCGGGCCCGCAAGTGCCGCTCGAGACCCTGGTAGCGCGTTCGCAGCGCCTGGAGACGACGCTGCGGCAGCTCCCACAGCGCCCGGCTGTCGAAGTGGCGGCCAACTCCGTGGCGATCGATGCCCTGCAGTCACGCATCCAGCGCCTCGATATGGAACTCGCCAGCGACGCGGCCGTGGAATCCGACCCGGATCGATTGCAGGAACTGTGGAGCCAGCGCGTCAGCCTGCTCAATTCGCTGTTCGGCGTGCGTTACGCCGAAGCCGTGCACGCCGGTTACCGTGCCACCCGTGAAGAAGGAACCCTCTGATGGATATCAGGATGAACACGACGTCAAAGCCCCGATCAGGACTGTTGCGTGCCGCGGCCGCCGCACTGCTGCTGGCCGCGCCCTTGTGCCTGCCGCTGCGCTCGGCCCTGGCCGAGGAGAGCCCGAAGAGCGATGCCGCGGGGCGGGATCAGCTTGCGGGGCGGGAACAGATGGAGCAGCGGCTCAAGGCCGCGCAGGAGCGCATGGAGCAGGCCGCGCACGATATGGCCGAGCTGTCGCTGTCGCTCAATGGCGGGCAGGACAACGTCGACCGGCGCGTCAAGCTCATCGTCGTACGACGGCCGATGCTCGGAATGTCGATCGCGGAGGGTTCCGGCGCCGCCGGCGCGGGCGTGCGCGTCATGAGCGTCAGCCCGGGTGGATCAGCCGAAGCGGCCGGCATCCGCGCCAACGACGAGATTATGTCGCTGAACGGCACGCCCTTGCACGGTGATGCACAGCGGTCCGCGACGGAGCAGCTGCACTCGGTTCTCATGAAGGCGGCCAAATCCGGCGAGCCGATGGCGATTGAATACCGGCGCGAGGGCAAGTCCTACAAATCGCAGATCGTCCCGAAGGACGCGCACGACATGCACGAGGATCTGGATCTGCCGCCCCTGCCCGAACTGTTCGCGCTCGAGGGCCGGGACGGCGATGCGATGACGCGGGTGATGCACCTCGGGATGCACAATTCCAGCGGCTTCGGTGCGGCGGAAATGGTCGACCTGTCGCCGGCACTGGGCAGCTACTTTGGCACCGAGAAGGGCCTGCTGGTCGTCCGAGCGCCCAA
>Ga0193713_1000152_pt1 | contig 22281 bp, 20 predicted proteins | sample H3a2metaG_FD_143054 | JGI IMG/M metagenome (GOLD analysis project Ga0193713, IMG submission 143054) | Soil microbial communities from a riparian zone of the East river system, Colorado, United States - H3a2 | ecosystem: Environmental > Terrestrial > Soil > Riparian zone | place: USA: East River... | reverse complement strand
GCCGTTCGCGATCACCTCGCAGCAATACTCGTCTTTATAAGGCGCATCCATTATTTGGTCGGCAATGTTTCTTACCTTCCCCTCCGCAATCAATAGGCTTCCGATTGGTTCCGAATCTGCCACTGCATCGATTTCGCCTTTGTCGATCGCCAGCCCCAATTCACCGGCCGGGAAAACTTTCCAGGTGATATCTTTTCCAGCGTCGATGCCGTGCGTTCCAAAGACACGATTTGCGAAAACGAACGGAGGTGTGCCCATTCCCGGTACACCAATTCGCTTTCCTTTGAGATCCTGAATCGTGTGAATATTCGTCTTCACGCCGGCTTGAACGCGCAGACATCCGCGGTGGATTCCGGCCAGGAATCTTACATCCAAACCCTGTTCGACCGGTTTGAGGAAAAGCATCACGAGATGATGAGTGATGTCGAAGCTGCCAAGCGCTAGTGCATCCTTATAAGTTGACCAGTTGCACTTCACCAGTTCAGGCTCGAGTCCCTCCTCCTTGAAAAAGCCCTTCTCGTAAGCCGCGTAAATTGGAGCCTCGCAGGTTATACCGATGTAACCGACGCGGACTTTATTTGAATTCCGAACAGTGGAACTGGAGTTCTTATTGCAGCCAGCGACCAGCAGAACACACAACGAAGCGGCATTGATGAGTTTCGACGTCATTTGCAAACTTTGAAAGGTTTTGGAAATAGCCTGATAAGTTTTTCCTATGGAAGCAGAATCTTCGCCGGCAATCAACCCCGAACGCTTTAGAGGTCAAGCTCCTGGATTGCATTTGGCCAGCCCGCCGGACAATATTCGGTTTCACATGCAGGAGCCTTTGGATATCCGCCACCTGCGCTATTTTCTCGCAGTCGCCGAAGCTGGAAGCTTTAGCCGTGCGGCTGACCGACTCGGAATCTCCCAGCCGAGTGTTTCTCAACAGATGCGAGATTTAGAGGGGGCTCTCCGCGTGGCTCTGTTTCAGCGCCGTGGAAAGCGGATTCTGCTTACCCCGCGAGGTCTGATTTTTCAGGAGCATGCCCGCGCGATTCTTCATCAACTGAAGAATTTTCTTCAGGAACTAAACAGCGAACCCGGACAATTACGCGGCGAACTTCATTTGGGTGTTATTCCGGTGCTGAATGTGCCGCTCGTGCCGCATCTCCTTGGTTCTTTTACGGCCGATCATCCTGCGATCAGCCTTACCGTCGAGGAAATCTCATCCACCGAGATAGAGACGGCCCTAGAAGAGGGCCGGATGGACGTCGGTCTTGGTTTTCTCACCCACCACTCGCCGAACTTGCGCTACGAGCGCCTTTGCACGGATGAATTTGCCTTAGTCGTGGCCGAGAACCACCTATGGTCGAAGCGGCGGGTGGTTCATTTTTCGCAATTGCACCAGCAACGCCTCCTCCAATTGCCGGACACTTTCGTGATGCGGAGGATGACGGATGAAATTTGTCGAAGACACCAGGTCCGTCCCCATATGGTGGCCGAGATCAACGCGATTGAAACGTTGCTGCGCTCGCTCGCGCCTTTGCAAGCGGCAACGCTGATGCCGAAGATCGCATTACGAGGGAGAGAAAGTCTGAAATTAAAGGCGATCCGGCTGCAGGGAAAAAAGCTCGGAGTGGACATCGGTCTCTTGCGGCTGAGCGATTCGGCAGCGAACAGCGCGGTGGCCGCATTCACCAGTCTTGCTAAGGCGACTGTTCCGAAAATGATCAAACGGCTAAAGCCTCAATCGCCAGGCTCACAGTGGTCTAGAGCAGCTGATAAACGATCTTGATCGGGACGCCTTGTTCGCGCAGCGCCATCGCCATTGGAGCGAGGATAAACGTCGCCGGCGTGTAACCGGAGAGATACGCTTCCTTTAATTCCGGCCAGCCGTTGAACCGCAGCGGCTGAAAAATGCTTTCGCCGCTCATTTGTTTATTGATGAAATCGGTAACCGGACAAGTGAGATGCCCGCTCGGCGTCAACGATTGTTTAATCGCTGAATCTGAAATTCCGGCGGATCGCCGGCCACACGAGGAGTTTTGCTACGGGTATGGATCTATGCACCCTCGAAGTGGCTTTTCGGCAAGCTGCCGAAAGGGAGACCGGTGGCCTCTGCGCCCCAGATCAGTGTCACCGAAGGTCGCGAATAATTTCGGCTCGTTTCAATCTGGACTCGTTGATCGCTCACCGGATAAAACAACTGCTATTCTTCCCTTTCTGGTGCTGGATATGAAACTCGCTGCATTCTCCGTTCTAGCAGCATTGGCCACCAGCGCCGTCGGCCAACGGAAACCTGAAGCGGTTCCAGGCGACACCGGCAACGATTTACTTTGGAAAACGCTCGAGGCGCGCGTTGAGCACATCGCCACCCGACTCGATGGCGTAATGGGCGTAACCGTTCTCGATCTTACGAACGGTCGGATTCTTTTACACAATGCCGACCGGGTGTTTCCTGCTGCCAGTTCCATCAAGCTGGCAATCTTGCTGCAATTGTATCGTCAAGATCAGGAAGCTCGGACGGGAGCGCAAGGGAAGGCCAAGCTGGACGACAGCTACACTTTCGATCCCAAAGATTTGGTCGAAGACAGCCGGATCATGGCGGGTCTTACTCCGGGCGCCACGCAGGTTACCAACCGCGACCTGGCTCAATTCATGATTGCTGTGAGCGATAACAGCGCCGCCAACATCCTGTACGATCGCGTGGGCAGGGGCAATGTAAATGCAATGCTGCGCGACCTCGGGCTGTCCAAAACAATGTTGCGGCGAAAAATGATGGACGTCGCAGCGGCCCGGCGCGGCGAGGAAAACGTCGCTACGCCGCAAGAAATGGTCCGGTTGTTGGAAGCTATCCATAAAGGCAAGATGCTAAACAAGCAATCGACCACGGAGTTAATCAAACAACTATCGACGTTGAAACAGAGTTACATCCCGTGCTATCTCCCCGATTGTGTTCAGGTAGCTAACAAGCCTGGAGAACTGGAAGGTGTACGGACGGACTCCGGTATCATTTTTGCGCAAAACCGGCCGTTTGCGATGAGCGTGATGACCGCTTACAACCGGGACGAGAAAGCTGCCGAGCACGCCATCAGCGAAGTTGCTCTCGAAGCGTTCCACTACTTCGAGATGCGGGGTAAGACCTCTCAGTACGGGCGTATACTTCCACCGGCCGAGCCGACGAAATGAATTAGAGGCATGGATGCGTTCGACGCAGCCAGGCTTGACTGCAGCCAGCCGTGGTGCGGTCACCACGCAGGACTACAATAACTGATAAGGATCGACGTCGACGGTCACGGTGACGTCCTCGGGGAATGGCAATTTGTCCAGCGTTTCGCGCACGAGGCGGCTCAGGCGCATGATTGCTTCGCCGCGGATCAGGATGTGAAAACGGAATTGACCTTGTAATTTCTCGAGCGGTGCAGGCGTTGCATCGCCCAAAAGGAATTCCTCGGGCAATGCTTCTTTCAAACGGCGCTTCAACGTTTCGGTTGACAATTTCGCCCTGCCTTCATGCGCGGAACGCACCGTGATTAAAATCGTGTGCTTAAACGGTGGAAAATCGCAGCGCTCGCGAAACTCGAGTTCCTGCTGGAAATAACCGGTAAAATCGTGGTGCCGCGCAAACTGAATTGACGGACTGAACGGCGTGTATGTCTGCACAAACACTTCGCCGGGTGTTTCCCCCCGACCAGCGCGTCCAGCCACTTGTGTGAGAAGTTGAAAGGTGCGTTCGCCCGCTCGAAAATCGGGCAGATGCAGCGATAGATCGGCGTTAATAATTCCGACGAGCGTCACGTTGGGAAAATGCAGGCCTTTCGCGATCATTTGCGTGCCAACGAGGATGTCGATCTGGCCGGTGCGAAAACTTCTCAAAGTTTCCCGATACGCTTCTTTGCGCGTCATGGAGTCGGCGTCCATGCGGCGCACCGTCGCCTTGGGAAAAATATGCGACACGGTTAACTCGACTTTCTCCGTGCCGAAACCGGCATAAATCAGAGCGTCCTTGCCGCACGCCGGACATTTCTTTGGCACAGCCGCGGTATGCCCGCACAAATGGCAACTCAGCCGCGCCATGTGTCGGTGAAAGGTGAGCGCCACGCTGCAGTTCGGGCAATCGCGGGCTTCGCCGCAATTGCTGCAAAGCAGGGAAGTCGAAAAGCCGCGCCGATTCAAAAACAAGATTGTTTGTTCGCCCTTCTCCAGACGATCGGCAATGGCTGCGCGCAATTTTTCCGACAGAATTGCAGCCGCCTTTTCTTTTCGACGCTCCTGGCGAAGATCGACAATGCGCATGAGTGGCATTTGCTTTTCGTCGATCCGCTGGGTGAGCGTAGCGAGGCGATATTTGCCCGTTGTCGCGTTGTGATAACTCTCCAGCGATGGCGTCGCGCTGCCAAGAATAACCACACACTTCTCGATCTTCGCGCGCACGACCGCGACATCCCGCGCGTGGTAATGCGGCGCTTCCTCCTGTTTGTAAGTGTTTTCGTGTTCTTCATCGACAACGATGAGCCCGAGGTTTTTGAGCGGTGCGAAAACTGCGCTGCGCGGTCCGATGGCAATTCGCGCCCGGCCGGAATGAATCTTGTGCCATTCATCGTGCCGCTCGCCCTGCGATAAATGACTGTGCAAGACCGCAACCGTATCCTGCGCTTCGGCAAAGCGACCTTTGAAGCGTTCGACCGTCTGTGGGGTAAGCGAAATCTCAGGGACGAGCACGATTGCGCTGCGACCCCGCTCGACGGCAGCTCGGATTGCTTGCAAATAAATTTCCGTCTTGCCGCTACCGGTCACTCCGTGCAGCAAAATCGGACGCGCGCTCGCCGGTAAATCGAGCGCTTGGGTTACTTCCTTCAGCGCGAAAAGCTGCTCCGGATTGAGTACAAGATTCGACGTTGCGACAAATTGCTCGTCGGCATGCGGATCGCGGACGACCGCTTCTTCGCGGAGCTCCGCCAAACCGCGTTTGACCAGCGCGCGCAACGTTTGGTTGTCGAGAGATGTCTGGCGCAGAAGATCGGCCGCGAGGACAGGAGCTTCCAATCGCGAGATTGCCTCCAGAAGTTCCGCCTGCCGCGGCGCGCGCCGCCGGAGTTTTTCAACTCCTTCATTGTCGACCTCACGTGCCGGTTGCACGAACAATTGTTTCTTCCACCCGACTTCGGCTCGCCGAATCACTTGTGGCAGCAGGCTCCGCATCACAGCTTCGATTGGGCAGCAATAATAGGCGCTGATCCATCTCGCGAGTTCGAGCAATTGTTCGCTCAAGGTTGGCGCGTCGTCGACGACCCCTTCGACCGGCCGGAGACCTTTCGCTTCACTATGATCGAGAACGGCCACGACAGTCGCCAGCGCGGACTTCTCGCGAAACGGAACGCGTACGCGTGACCCGATGCCGACTCGTTCCGCCAATGTTTCTGGCACCAGATAATCGAGTTCCCGATGGATCGCTCGATCAATGATGACGCGAATGTAGTTGGCTTTCGCCATGGAATGGAGAGGCTAATTTAATTGCTCGCGCGAGCAGGAGCACGAGATTTGATCCCGAAGTGATACGATTTGTCTTCAAACTGATCCTGTGTGTATTGCTCGCGTTGGCCGCGGGCTTCGCCTATCTGGCCGTACGATCGGGCGACCCCATCTACACATTCTACGAATGGATGAGCCCTGCCCGATTCAAACAATACGATCGCTTGATTCGCTCGGTCGCGGTGGAGCATCATCTCGATCCAATGTTGGTCAAAGCGGTCGTCTGGCGCGAAAGCCGCTTTGATCCCAAAAAACACGGCGCCGCCGGAGAGCGCGGGCTCATGCAGGTGAGCGAAAAAGCGGCCAACGAATGGGCGCGCGAAAACAAGATCGACAATTTCCGGGTCGAGAAGCTGTTCGATCCAAAAACAAATCTCGAGGCAGGCACGTGGTATTTGCGTCGTGCGTTCGAACACTGGGAAACGCAATCGGATCCGATGCCCTTCGCGCTTGCCGAGTACAACGCAGGGGCGAGCCGCGCCCAACGATGGAGCGGTGGAAATAGTGTCGACGCCATGCCGGCGCAAACATTTCTCAAAAAGATCGATTTTCCCGGGACACGAAAGTATGTTGATTCAATCATTGCACGCTACGAATTCTACAAGCGACGCGGGCGAATGTGAGCTGTAGGCGCGCCGCCCTGCAGGTGGTGAGGAAAATGATAACGTAATTGCTCCTGGCGCGTTGCCAGAGCGAACCGGCTCCAAGAGCCTCGTGTCGACGGGGACGGAATCTTCGCTAAGCGTAAGTTGAATGACCAAAGCACAAATCGCGGAGGTTCTGGAGGAGATCGGCACTCTGCTCGAACTGAAAGGCGAAAACCCGTTCAAGATTCGCGCTTATGCCAATGCGGCGCGGTCGTTTGAAGCCTGGGGCGGAAGTCTCTCGGATCTGCAAGATGAAGAGAAGCTTGCCAAGATTCCCGGAATCGGGAAAGCCATCGCAGCCAAAATCAAGGAGCTCTCGGCGACGGGCTCGCTCAAATACTTTGAAGATTTGCGCGCGGAATTTCCGGCTGCCATTCTCGAGCTGTTCTCGATTCAGGGGCTTGGCGCGAAAAAGATTAAGGCGCTCTACGATCAACTTCATATCAGCTCAGTTGCTGATTTGCTGAAAGCCTGCGAGTCCGGCCGTGTCGCCAGGCTGCCAGGCTTTGGCGAGACGACGCAGGAAAAACTGTGCAAAGCAATTGCAGACCGGGTCAAGCACTCAGGTTCGTTTCAATTTGGCCAAATCGCCCGCGAGGCCGAATCGCTTCGAGATGCTCTCGCCGCCCATCCCGACGCGATGCAGGTGTGTATCGCGGGCAGTTATCGCCGGCGAAAGGAAACCGTGCGCGATCTTGATTTTATTGTCGCGACAAAAAAACCGGAACCGATCGCACAAATGTTCGTCGGGCATTCTTTGGTTGAATCAGTCATCGCGCAGGGTCCGACAAAATCCAGCATACGCCTTCGCTCCGGCATTCAATGCGATCTGCGTGTGGTCAGCGCTGCGGAATATCCGTTCGCGCTGAATTATTTTACCGGGAACAAGGAGCACAATATCGAGATGCGCAATCGCGCGCTGAAACGCGGCTGGACGCTGAACGAGTATCGTCTCGCGACTCTGCCGGCGGATCCGAAAACACGGAAGAAAAGATCGATAAGTAAAATTCCGAAAGTCAACGACGAAGCGGAACTGTATCAAGCTCTCGACCTCGATTTTATTCCTCCGGAACTGCGGGAGAATTGCGGTGAGTTCGAGGCGGCGGAGAACCATTCTCTGCCGCATCTAATCGAAGCAGAGAATTTGCGGGGCACATTTCATTGTCACACCACAGCAAGCGACGGTCACAATACTCTCGAGGAGATGGCGCGAGCCGCACAGGCACTGGGGCTCGAATATCTTGGCATCGCCGAGCACAGCCGCAGCTCGATCCAGGCGCACGGTTTAGACAAAGAAAAACTGCGCGCACAAGTGGCGGCAATCCGCAAATTAAACCAGAAGCTTGATGGCTTCCGTTTGTTTGCCGGTATCGAATGCGACATTCTCCGTGACGGCTCGCTTGATTTCGATGACGACGTTTTGGCCGAACTGGACTTTGTTGTCGCCTCGATTCACTCCGTCTTTAATCTCTCTGAAGCAGACATGACGCGGCGTATCATTCGAGCGATCGGCAATCCGTTTGTCACCATACTCGCGCATCCGACTGGCCGGCTTTTGTTAAAGCGCGAACCGTACGTTGTCGATCTTCCGGCGGTCCTGGACGCGGCGGCGGAAACCGGCACCTGGATCGAGCTCAATGCCGCCCCGAAACGCCTTGACCTCGACTGGCGCTGGTGGCCGCGCGCCAAGGAAGAAGGTGTCAAGTGCGTGATCAACCCCGATGCGCATCGGGCCGAGCGGCTTCAGGATTTGTGGTTTGGCGTCGGGATCGCGCGCAAAGGCTGGCTAACGAAAGACGATGTGATGAATTGTCTGCCGCTCGCGAAGATCGAACCGGAATTAAAACGGAAGCGGATGTAACGCAGGCATCTTGCCTGTCCAGCACTAATGATGGTGATCGCCGCGCGGCAAACAAGCAGGATGGCTGTGTTACGGCTTTTCCCGTTGCGGCAAAAACATCGTGAGACATTTACACGCGCCGCCGGCCTTCAGAAATTCGCTCATAGGCAGTTCATGGCAGCGGTAGCCGCGCTCGTTCAGGGTAGCGACGAGTTCCGGCGCGCCTTCCGGCAAAACAATATCGTGCTCGAGCACAACCGCGTTGCAGGAAAAACAAACTGCCTCTTCTGGCGAAACGTCGATTAAGTCGCGGACGTGTTCACGGATTGCCCGCTGGCCGTATTCATCAAATGCGGCCGGAAACCAGACGGCTGCGCCATCGGGCAGTGGGCAAAAACAGGTATCGAGATGATAAAAACGCGGATCGACAAGCTCGACTGAGATGACGAGGCAACCGAGCACATCCGCGACCGCGCGATGGGATTGGATGTCGGAACGAAATTTGTAACCGCAAAACAGTGCGTCACCCCCGAAAAGCGCATCGCCTTCGCCTTCGAAGTAAAGATTATCGGCTAGCCACCGGATTTCGTAGCCATGTTCTTCCATCCAGCGCGCAAAGTGCGGCGCTTCGCCGGCCCGCTCTTTGTGCCGGAAATTACTCGGAATAAATTTTCGGCCAACCGCGAGTCCGGCGTTGGCGGTGAAAACCATGTCGGGGAGTTTCGGCTGCGGCGCAATCAGATCGATCTTGCAATTCAATTTGGACAAGGTCGCATGCAAAGCCCTCCACTGTTTTTGGGCGAGTGCTGCTTCCGCGCCGCGCGCGCGACTCATCCAGGGATTAATCTCGTACTCAATGCCATAATGGTCTGGCGGACAGAGAAGCAGGTCGCGCATAAGATCGGCAATTTACTCGCGAATCATTTCGGAGTTATTTTTTGCGATCGCCGGCAGGCGGCTGCTCAGGGTTGGCGATACAGTCGGCCAGTTCGCGCAAGAAAGGCTCCACGTCTGTGACCAGGCCGATTGATTGCAGCGGCTGATGTTCGACAGCTCGCTCTACCGCCGACGGGTCTATATCGACGCAAACGGTTTTCACCGTGGGCGCGAGCATGCTGGCCACGGCAAGCGAATGCTGGACCGTCCCAAGTAGCAGCACGTGCGTCACATCGGCGAGTTTCTCCCGCATGATTTTTTGCGCTTCGACCACGTCTGTCGTCACCCCGGGAATTGGTCCCTCGTCGCGGATTGATCCGGTTAGCACAATATCGACTTTGTGGAGAACACACGCGTGCATGATGCCGCGGATCAGGATCTTTTTCTTCACCGCTGGAGCGATTCCACCCGACTCGCGAATGGTATTGATGGCACGCACATGGTTCTCGTGGCCGCCTCGCGCAAACGCAAGATCGGGATTCATTCCCAGCGAGGTCCCGAATAACGCGCGTTCCACGTCGTAAACGGCAAATGCGCTTCCGGCGAAGAGACGGTCGACATATCGCGACTCGATGAGGCGCACCAAGTGTTCGCCTGCGCCCGTCCGCACAATTGCGGGTCCGCCGACGACCGCAATTTTACCTTTCGCTTTGCGTACGCGTTGCAATTCGCGACCGAGCTCGCGGATCACGGCTGACTTCGGTTCGTCAGCGTCGATAATGGTGTTAATGAATTGAAAGAGATCGGTGCGGGACGTCGAACGCTGCACCGGAACAACGCGAACACCCTGATGACCGACTATGATTTCATCGTCTTTGCTGACGTCGAAGAACTTTACCGCCCGGGCGGAGCGTTTCTTTCGGTCAACAGCAATGGCGCTATCCATCATCGCAGGCCGGACTTCGATCTCCTTGCCGCCAAATCGAACGAACGTTTGCTGATTGGTAGTGACATAGAAATCGCGCGGGAAAACTCCATCCGCGGGGGCCCTGGCCAAATGCGCGTCAGCGCGTTCGACAACTTCGGCGCCGTGCTGCCTCAGCCGCAAAATGAGTTCGTCGAGCGCTTCTCCTGTTTGGGCGGAGACTTCCATTCGCGCGAAGCTCTGGTCCGCGCGTTTTCTTCCGATCTTGATCTCGCCGATCTCGAAATTCGCCCCGTGCGTCAAGATTTGATCGAGCACCTTCGGCAAAATGAGCGAATCGATAATGTGACCGCGCAGTTCGATTGTTTCCGAAAACATCTCCGAAGCTTAACCGATCAAATTGACCGCGCCAGTCGCTCACGCTACATCAATCTATAATCGCGAGGACTGACATGGAAAAACCAATAGCGAGAGGCCCTACAGCAAGTCGGAAGGCACATCTTGCTCTGCGCGAGAAATTAAATCGGAAATCAAAACCGCCGCCGCCGTTGCCAGCGACGAAATCCCCACGAAAATCTTCGGCTGATTTGAGGCGTACGGCTGGGCCCTAATTCAGCATGGCGAAACGCGAACATTTGCCGGCCCTCGCCGCTAAGATAGCAGCAGCGCTCTCGATCAAGTCTGAGTACTTCGTCACGCAGCCTGCGGAACTGAGGATTCTGCGAGAAATGTCAGAATCGGAGGTTAGAAATTTTGCTGAGAGCCATGGCTGGCGCGTGGTTCGTCGCCTCGGGGGACGCCAAATAGAATTTTACAATGACGCGAGCCTGCGCGCTGAACTGTAGCTGCCGCTGGACAGCCCCCGCGTGTTGGCTTACGAATGCGGCGAGGCAGACATAAAATGGGTCCTGCAAAAATTTACTTCATCATTTTCGGCATCCTGACGATTGCGGGAGGCGTTATCGGCTACGTAAAGGCGGGAAGTGTGCCGTCGATTGTCGCTGGTTCGATCACCGGAGTCTTGCTCCTCGTCGCCGCCTTTCTTCTGCCGGAACATCGCGCGGTGGGGCTGGCGACTGCATTCATTGTTTCGCTGCTTCTCGCTGCGCAGTTCGTTCCTAAATTTGTGCGAACCGGACGAGTGATGCCTGCGGGCATGATGTCGATCTTAAGTGTAATCGGGATCATCGTGGCCATTGTCGCCTGGGCAAAAAAGTAATCGCGTGCGAAGAATTCGTCTCCGGACGTGGCGGCGACTCGTGTGGGTTTTGTTGGCCGCGATATTCGCCGCGATTGTTTATCGCTGGATTTCGCTTGAGCGCCTGCAACACGCTCCGCCGCCCGAAGTAGTAGCGACGCCCTCTCCCGAACCAACGCGCTCACGCTCGCCCTTTATCACGGGCAAGCTGGAAACAGCGAAGTTATTCAATGGTGTGACACTTCACGCCAAGGTCGAGACTCTTCCGGGCGCTGATGCTATGACCGAGCGGGTCGATCCCGAGAGTTACGTTCTTGATTTGAAATTACAGGCGCGCTTGCCTTCGCCGAATAAAACGATTGAGGAACTGGCCAAAATCACTCCGCAATTGCCGACGCTGTTACCCGGATTAACTGCGATGTTGCCTCCCGATCCGGTTTCGCCGCTTTTTGCCCAGCTTTACGAGACGAAAGTAAAGGTTTTGCGCGAGAACCTTGCGCGTCTCGACCAGCTTCTCTCCCGCCATAATTTTTTCGATTGCCAAACTGTCCTGCAACTGCAGCACCCGCAGAGTCACCGCAAGGCGCTCCTCCTCCAGGCGGATATGGATGTCGATGCAGACGGTTCTGATGCGGATCGGATGCCGATTGGAACTGGTGTGACGACAAATTTTAAGCCATTCACCAGTTATCGCTGGTTGAAGAAAACACCCGCGCCCAATCCATACCTTCCTGCGGCAGAGGACAGGCTGAGGCGTGCGGAAGACGAGTACGCGCTTAAAACGACCACCCCGGAACGCAAACGTGAGTTGCGCCTGGCACTCGTGCAGTTGCGCGATGAAGTCATGACGTTGAAGAAATCCAGCTTTCTGATTGGAGCGACCGATCCCTACATCGTCGTGCCGGGCGCGTTTGCGCACGGGAACGACGCTCCCAAGGTCGGAGATTATGCGCTGGTCGTTTTCGCCGATGCAGTTTATCCGGCAATCGTGGGCGACATCGGGCCAAACGACAGAGTTGGGGAAGCATCGCTGCGGATCGCGAAACAAATTAACGCATTGTCCACTCCGTACAACCGGCCGGTGAGCGATCTGAAAGTGACGTATTTGGTTTTTCCCGGAACAGCCGACAAGCCGTTTGGTCCGCCGGATTTGGACAAACTTCAGGCGCGTTGCGAAGCATTGGTCAAGGAAATCGGCGGCGCGAGTGTGCCGCTGCATCATTGGGAAAATATTATTCCACCTCCACCGACGCCAACGCCAACACCGAGTCCTTCGCCGTCTGTCACACCATCACCCACATCGCCGCCGGGGGCATCTGCGTCGCCATCGGCGACCTTTGCATTTCCCAGTCCGAGCCCGAGTGGCGCTGCGTCGGCGAGTCCAACGCCAGGTAAGAGCGCATCGCCCCGCCGAGTCCGGCGTTGATCCCCGAGCGTTCTTCTTTAAATGTCCGATTTATTCCGGATTCGTCTCGCTATCCTCGCGGATGCGGAGACGATCGCCTGGCACCGCGCGCGCATGTTCCAAGACATGGGTGAAGTGCCGGTGGAACTGTTTGAAGAATTTCGCGCTAAATCGCGAGATCGCCTTCATGATGCGCTCGCGGGCGGTGAGTATGTCGGCTGGCTCGCCAGCCCTGAGAATGATTCAAATATTATGGCCGGCGGCGCCGGCGTTCATTTGCAGCGAACTTTGCCGCACCCCCTCAGTCGTTCCGCTCTCGCCGAGGGTCGCCACGGTGTCATCGTCAATGTATTCACTGAACCGGAATGGCGAAGACGAGGTGTTGCCGAAATGTTGCTTCGACGAATCATCGAATGGGCGCGAGCAGAGCGCCTGGATCGCCTTGTCCTTCACGCTTCGGAAGAAAGCCGAGCGCTCTACGAACGACTCGGATTCGCTACAAGCAATGAGATGCGATTGGCGGGGGATTAGATTTTACGTTTTGCATCCAGTCTGGGTGCTGCCGTAATCGCTCGCCGATCAACCCCGAACCGTCTTCATCCCGTGCCGGACGATCCGGTCGATCAATTGCGGATACGGCAGGCCCGCCTTGCCTGCTGAAAGCGCGAAGTCCTCGTCCTCGGCGAGAATGGGATTTGGGTTGGCCTCGATGAAATAAACCTCGTTGGCCGCCGTCAGCCTTAGATCGATGCGCGCATAGCCGTCGATCGTGAGCAAACTGTAGATGCGTTTGCAAGTCCGCTCGATGTGGGCGACGAGCGCCGGGTCGAGTCCTTCGGCGAACTGATTCTGTAAACCCCAGCGTTTGCGATATTCCTCATCCCACTTCGCGCGATAGGTCGCAATCTTCGGCTCGTTCGGCGGCACTTCGCCAAAGACAAGCTCGCGGATGGGAAAGACGGTTAGTCGCACGTTTCCCAGTAGGCCCACGTAGAGTTCACGGCCTACGATGTATTCTTCGGCGATCACGTCGGCGTCGTGTTTCTCGTGAATAAAAGCCACGCGCTCCCGGAACTGCTCCTCGGTCTCGACGAAGGACGCCTGCGAAATGCCGTAGGACGCTTCGTCTTTCACCGGCTTCACCACAATTGGGAACTTGAGTTGCTTGGGCCGTGCGACGCGTTGGCCGCGCGGGATGACGACGAAGTTGGGCACATGGATGCGATGATATCCGAGGATCTTTTTCGAGATGCCCTTGTGCTTGCAAAGTGTGAGACCGGTCGAGCCGCAGCCGGTAAAAGGCAGGCTCTGCATTTCGAGAAATGAAACGATATTCTGGTCGAATCCGGGATTGTTTTTGAATTGTTCGACCAGGTTGAAAAGAACATCGGGCGCGAAGTTTTCCAGTTTTTGCCGGAGCAGATCGACGTCGTCAAAAATGGCGAGATGCTCCGCGGTATAGCCGAGCGTGCCGAGCGCGGCCATGACGTTCGCCTCGGTTTTCCAATCCGGTGTTTTCATCTCCGCGCTGAAATCCTGGTCGATCTTCGTTGGACTTGTGCCGTCGAAAAGCACGAGGACTTTGAGTTTCTTTTTCACGTTATTTGGTGCGCTTAAACTTGCCGGTGAAGAGATAATTCATCACCAGCGTCGTAATGAAAGAGGCGACGCGAAAATCCTGCTGTGGATCGTCGTTATGCACGTGGAGCCCGAGCTGATCGCAGCGGTCGATCAGCCGGGCGAGGAGTTTGTTCACGCTGAACTTTCTCTCATTCGTCCACTGGCATACGGAGTTCATCAGCCGCCGCCGCCGCAAACGCAGATACCTGCTCGCTTTCAATCCGGTGGGCGCGGCGAAGAGCTGCCGCAGATCGGCGTCGTAGAAATCCGGATACGTCTCTTCGTAGAGCTTCCGTTTCCGCGCGTAATAGGTCTTGAGCTTGAGATTCAGACAATCGTAATCGGTGGCGCGATACTCCGGTGCGTGCACCGGTGGTTTCCCCGCGAGCGAGCGCATCAGTTCATCGACGTACTCGAGTTTTTGCAGCGCCTTCCAACCGGCGTAACGGTTGCGCCAATCGAGCCCCGGTGTGAGCCAGACCGCGAAGGTCTCCGCGAAATCTTCATCCGGATGGCTCTGGGCATACCAGTCTTCGAGATGCGTGACGTAACTGCGGCTGAACGGCCGCGGCCGATAAGTATCCGGCGTCTCCTCGCGCGACGTTTGTCCGAAAGTCTGCTGCCACTTTTTCTTGCGCGTAAGCTGATAGGCGTAGGTGTAAGCGTGCCCCGCCTCATGTCGCATCAGTTGCATAAACCACTCCGGCGTCTCTCCCTCGACCTCCAGCATCATTGTCCGCTCCAGTGCGCGCAACCGGTCGTGGACGAGAAAGAACGGGACAAAGATGGCCGGGATGCCGATCGGCACGAACCATTCATCGCCGATGTGACATGGCGGATGAAACACAAGCCCGTGCGCCGAAAGCTCGTCATAAAGCTGCCGGATGAGCGGTTCGACCGACGTACCTTCGAGCCGCAAACCAAGCTTGGAGATTCGGCGTTCGAGAAGTTCCTGGTCGCTGAGTGACGCCCAATCGGCAGCTTCCATTTCCCGCACAGTATCAGTCTGCGGGGCGCGCTGTCACGCCTTCACACTGAGCCTAGACCTTCCTCTTCTTGCTCTATTAAAGATACATGAAAAGGGGGAACAGAACTTCCCAACTTTAAAAACTAGCGAGATTGTTCAACTTCGACCGGTTCCACTTTCTCGTGTTGATCCATTGACACGTCGCCGAACTCGACTATAGAGAGAGCGGCTCGTTACACCGAGTCGTCGTTAGAAGTTCGCGCGCGCTAAGGGCTAGCGCGCCGGGGCTATTCCGAATCTGAAGAAGAAGCTGCATTCCTGCGGCTTTCGGCATCGAGAATGGTGTGCTCCACCCGAGAATCGGCAACATCGGAGCAACGCTGGAACACACCATGAAGTTATTTTACACAGTCATATTTTTCTCATTGTTGGCATCCGCCGCTTTCGCGCGCGGGGAGTCGGTCCTTGTACGCGTTACCAGTTACTGGGCAGGTGAGGGTTCTAAATACGCCAGTACCGGCCGACGACTATGCGCCGGACATTGCGCCGTCGATCCCAAGCGAATTCCGTACGGCAGTAAAGTTGTCTTCCCTGATCGCGCCTGCACCGCGGTCGACACCGGACCGGCGGTGATTAGTCGCAAGGCCGCTCGTCTATGCGGACGGACCGCGAGCCAACTCAAGGCCATCGTAGTCGACCGATTTTTTGAAACAAAGCGAGAGGCGATGGCGTGGACGAACGGGCATCCCGAGTTCATGACACTTCAGGTTGTTTCGCCCGGATCCGACTCAGAGCCGGCCGAGCTCTAGTCTGATTACGAAAAAAGTTCGGATCCTATCTATCAGCGCGATAGGCGCTTATGCCATAGATCGCGCCGTCATACTGGACAGACACGCAAACGGCTGTAGATAGATACCGATGAAAACGACTAATGCGCCAATTGGTGCCGCCCGCCACGGCGGGCAGGCGGCATAAAGGCTCGTTAGATCTCGCCAAGTTGGAGCCCGCAATTTCGCGGCACCCCAGTGGTCGAATCTTACCACGCGCGGGTTTTTGCGCCGGTCCGCTCGAACCGCATTCGGGAATCACACTTAACAACACTTAACAATTTAGAAATTTATGAAACCAATACCTCAAATCAGTCCCAAGGAGCACGCTTCCCGGAATTTTCCGTTAACGGATTATTCCTTCCAAGCGACCGTCGACGCCAAGTCGAGTTCCTCTGCCGTCGTTCCGGCAAAGAGGGCGCCCGCCTTCCACAAAATAAGCAGTGAATTTTTCGGCGCAGAAACAAGCCGCGATTATTTCGCCGAGCTTTTGTTCTTCATTCTGATCGCTGGCCTTGCCGCATGGCCAATTATTTCGGCCATTGTTGCGATTATTCGTCTGATCAGGAATTACTAACTGAAGCAGCGCTGGAGGCAGCGCGGATCTCAGCAGCCGGCGGAGAATTACAACTTCGCGTAAACGCCGAGCAAAGGACGATGCGATGGCGTTTTCGAATTGAAGTCGCTGACAAATCCGTCCCTGGTCCGGATCTCGACGTGACCGGCGGCGCGGTTGGCGCCGTAGACAAGCACCGAACCAACCGGCGCAGCAAATGGATCGCTCATGGATAATCTTTTGAAGCCGTAATTGCTGACGAGGTCCTGAGCGGCGTCTTTTGCGAGTTCGCTCTTGGGGCGCGAATCGATAACGCCGGAAGCGAGCAATGCCTCTTTTACATAATGCCAGCACATCGAGCGCGAATGCGCATGCGCGCGTTCCTGCGCGATCGTAGCCGCTTGCATCATCTTGTGATCAATGTGCCGATCGATCTTGGCAAACGGGTAAACGATCTGCTTTGGATAATAATGCGTGATGACGGGGACTGATTCCTTTTTGCCCACTGGGGTCCTGTAGCTGTAATGAGTGATAGGCTGTGCCGTTTTGCTGCTGCTTTGTCTCTCGATTGGTCGCACCGGCTCTGTCGCAAACGCTCGCATCGACTCTTTAGCGATCGCTTGCACCGGCTTTTTCGTCATCACCTGTGCCGATTTTTTCGTGATCACTGGCGCCGGTTCTTTCGTGATAGCTCGCACCGCATCCTTCTTGGTCTCCTGGTTGGAGCTCGTAAGATGCAATTCTGAAGGGGCCAGCGCCTGCGCGTGCGCGTGTGCGCTGGAAATGACTAGAAGCGACATAGTTGCCAATGCTAGGCACGCTGGTCGCGACATGGAGGCGAGGTATGCCGGGAATTGCGACGTTGGGCAAGCATTTTTTTCTTATTTTTAACCGATTTGGCAGAAAAACTCTTCTGCTCAAAAGCAATAGGCGATACCCGGACCAGGCGAATACAGCCGTATAAATGCGCCGCTTATTTTCTTCGCCACGTCAACGCTCTCCGCTTCGTGGCCGGCCCACGTCACTGGTCGTAGGGAGGATAATCCTGTCCGGACTGGGGCGGCGATGTCGTCTGCCCGCGCTCCATGTAAGGCCGGCGGTGGCGTTGTGGGGTGAACTCGCTTTCCTCACCAGAATCCGGCGCAACGACCATTCTGCGGCCGGAGGGCAAACGGAAAATCAGTTTTCCATCAGACGTGATCCCAACCACCCTCGCGCTCCCCGATCGCCCTCGATGTGGCGGCGGTTGCGAGTCCCGCTGGTCAAGAAAAGATTGCCCAGTCGGCGCCCGATTTGATGTCAATCCAGCGCCTCTATCACTTTGAGTCGGCGAACTCGACTCGTTGGCAGTAGCCGACTGTGGCGCAACGTTGGCTTGCGCGGATGAAGCGGCCTGCCCTTGACCTGAGTTGTCAGCTTGCGTGGAGGCATTGGAATTGGCGTTTGGGGCATTGGCAGGAGCCGCGGCCACGGCCGACGGCGAATTCGGTGCTTGCTCCTGCTGTATGTTGGGGGGCGGATTTTGGGTCGCCGGTGACGCGTTCACGATTGCCTGATTGCCAGCAATCGGCGCGGCATTTGTCGCTTGCGCTGACGGAGACAGCGATGGGTTGGACACACCGATTCGACCTCGTGGCAGTTGCGCGTTCCGCTGGTCAAGAAAAGATTGCCCAGTCCGCGTCCGGTTTGATGCCAATCCAGTTTGCGTGGAAGCATTGGGATTCGCGTTAGGGGCATTGGGAGGAGTTGCGGCTCCGATCGACCGCGAATTCGATGTTTGGTCCTGCAGGATGTTGGGGGGCGGATTTTGGCTCGCCGGTGAGGCGTTCGCGATTGCCTGATTGCCAGCAATCGGCGCGGCATTTGTCGCTTGCGCTGACGGAGACGGCAATGTGTTGGGCACCCCGATGGGAACGCCGATCATCTGCTTGGCCGCGGTTCGATGCCGGAACGGATTAATATCGTCTGGCAACAGAAATGCGCCGGCCACTCCCATCGCCAGGAGCAAAGCCGCGACGACGAGTGTTCCACGCAGCACTTGCACGAGCGGCGTCGGCGGTGTCTTCGGTTCTTTCGGGGTCACTGCCGCCAGAGGAACTCCAAGTTTGCGACCAAATGCGTGACGTTTCTCGATCTTTGTCAGGCATTTCAAAATTTCCTTCTCCAGCGCGCCCAAGTCTTGCGGGCGTTCATCGGGATTGCTATGCAGCATGTGGGCAAGCAAATTCCGCAACGCCTTTGGAAACCGGCGTAGCTCTCGAAGGCGCACCTTTGCCCGAGGCGCAGCGCCCGTCAGCAGAAAATACATCGTTGCGCCAAGGGAATAAATCGCCGAGCGGAAATCGACCGTGCCATGCTGCAATTGCTCCGGGCTGGCAAACTGTCGCGCCGCTGCAGAATCTGCGGCGGGTGCCTCGCCCTCATGAGAATGAAGCTTGGATCCAGCCGAACTGACATCGATCAGCTTTATAAACGGCCAACCACCTTCGGGGGTTGGCCCGGGAACAATCAATAAGTTGGATGGCTGAATCGCACGATGCGTAAGCCTGTGAAAACTGGCAGCCGATAGCGCGCTGACTACTTGCGCTGCCACACGCAACACCGCGTCAGGCGGCATCGGCCCATGCTCCTCAATCCACGAATCGACTGTCTCACCCTCCAGATACTCCGAGACATACACGAATTGCCCGGCTTCTTTTCCGAAATCTAAAATCTTGGCGATGCTGACGTGATGAAGCTGCTGGGCGGGGCGTGCCTGTTCCTCGAATTGCTTCTGTGCTTCCTCGTCGATGTTTCCGATCGGGATGAGCTTCAGCGCAACTGGTTCACCGGACCGCTTGTCTACGGCCTTGTAAGTAATCGCTGCGCCGGCTCGCCCGAGTTCATGGGGTATCCCGTCGCGGCTGACCGAGATTCGGTAGTGCTCAAGGAAAGTTGTCTGTTCCATATCGTGTCGTGGCCCGCGGCAAAAGCCGAAACGAGATCAGACCCGACTATACCATTTAACCTGAATTTCGGCCACGAGTTGCTCATTCTAACTCCGGTAGGGAAGTCGCGCAGCAGTTCAGAGCAACGCAAGTTGCTACCCCGCTTGGATTCGAACCAAGAATAACGCCTCCAAAGGGCGCTGTGTTACCGTTACACCACGGGGTATCTCGATTTCGGATTTTAGATTGGCGATTTTGGATTAAATCGCAATCGGCAAAATCCGAGGAGCGCAATTCCCTGGGCCAAATGGCGATTCGCCAATCCCGGAAACGAGCTTATATTTCTGGTTCGCCTTTATGAAGGAATTAAGCGTAGAAAACCTGCACGTGACCATCGCCGATCAGGAGATCGTTCGCGGACTGACTCTCCGCGTTCCGCGCGGCGAAGTGCACGCGCTCATGGGGCCGAATGGCTCAGGGAAAAGCACGCTCGCTAAGGTGTTGGCTGGCCACCCCGACTACCAGGTTACCAGGGGCAAGGTGATGATGGACGGAGAAAATCTTCTCGAGCTGGAGCCGGATGAACGGGCGCGTCGCGGTCTTTTCATGGCTTTCCAATATCCAAGCGAAGTTCCGGGCGTGACGATTGCGAATTTTCTGCGGGCGGCCATTCAGTCTCGCCTGCCTGAGGGCGAAGAGCTCGAGGCAACCGATTATTACGCGAAGCTTTACGAAAAGATGGAGTTGCTCGGGATGGATCGCTCGTTCACGTCCCGCGCGGTCAACGAAGGTTTTTCCGGTGGCGAAAAGAAACGTGCGGAAATTCTGCAACTTGCCATGCTCGAGCCAAAATACGCCGTGCTCGATGAGACCGACAGCGGCCTGGACATCGACGCGCTCAAGACCGTTGCACACGGAGTGAATTCGTTGCGCGGTCCGGATCTTGGCGTATTGTTAATCACGCACTACCAGCGTCTCCTGAACTACATCGTGCCCGATTACGTCCACGTCATGGTGGCGGGGCGAATCGTTAGGAGCGGACGGAAAGAGCTCGCTCTCGAGCTCGAAGAGAGAGGTTACGATTGGGCGCGTGAAGGGGCGGCTGAACCAGTGCTTAGGTAGCACATTGACAATGAAAACCGAAACATCAGCAGTAGACATTAATCGAAACATCGGGGATTTTGCTTACCCCGAGGTGCACGTGCGCGACGCGGGCGCCGGGTTGAGCGAGAAAACGATCCATTATATCTCGGACGTTAAAGAAGATCCGGATTGGGTGCGCGAGTTTCGCCTCAGGGGCCTCAAGACATTTTTGGAAAAACCGCTTCCCACGCATTGGGCGAGCAAAGATCTCGAAGCAATCGACTTCGATAAAATCCGTTATTATCTCTCGCCCGGGACCGCCACGAAACGCAGTTGGGATGAAGTGCCGGAGGACATTAAGCGCACATTCGAGCGCCTCGGGATTCCCGAGCAGGAACGAAAATTTCTCGCCGGAGTCGAAGCACAGTTCGACAGCGAAGCCGTTTACTCAAACATCAAGAAGGCGGTCGGCGAACAAGGCGTCATCTTCGTGGGATCAACAGAGGGCCTTAAGAATCATCCCGAGATTTTCCGGAAATGGTTCGGTAAGGTCATTCCGATCGGTGACAACAAATTTAGCGCGCTGAACTCGGCCGTGTTCAGCGGCGGTTCGTTCATTTACGTCCCACCCGGCGTGAAAGTGAAGCATCCGCTCCAGGCTTACTTCCGGATCAACGCGGAAAATTTCGGCCAGTTTGAGCGCACGCTCATCATCGCTGATGAAGGTTCGGAAGTGACTTATATGGAAGGTTGCACGGCGCCAAAGTTTAACACCGTCACACTGCATAGCGCCGTAGTAGAACTCGTCGCGCTCAAGGGCGCCAAGATTCAATACATCACTGTCCAAAACTGGTCGTCGAATGTTTTCAATCTGGTGACGAAGCGCGGTCTGGCCCACGAAAATGCCGAGGTGAAATGGATCGATTGCAATATCGGCTCGCGTCTGACGATGAAATACCCCAGCGTGATCATGAAAGGGCGCAAAGCGCGCGGCGAAGTTCTTTCCATTGCTCTCGCCAATGACGGCCAGCACCAAGACACCGGCGCGAAAATGATCCACGCCGCCGATGAAACGACCAGCAACATCATTTCCAAAAGCATTTCCATTGGCAAAGGCCGCGCCACTTATCGCGGCTTGGTTCATGTGCCGAAGCATCTCAAAAATTGCAAGAACAACACGGAGTGCGACGCGCTTCTTATTAACTCGACCTCGCGGACGGACACTTACCCGGCAATTACCGTGCGCGGCACCGGCAACGCAGTGCAACACGAAGCCAGCGTCAGCCAGGTGAGCGCAGAGCAGATTTTCTACATGCAACAGCGCGGGCTGACTGAAGCGCAGGCGATGAGCTTGAGCGTGAACGGATTCGTCAACGATCTCGTCCGCCAATTTCCGATGGAATACAGCGTCGAGCTCAAACGCCTGATCGAGCTTGAGATGGAAGGTTCGGTTGGATAACTCTTCCCGCTAGTCTCGAATGCAAACGGCGGTCTGCGGACCGCCATTTGTGTCTAAGATCGACAATGCGCCACGACTCGACAGTTCTGGATGAAGCGATTGAAAGCGGATCGGCGAACGTTCCGCGCGCGATCCTTTCTGGCCCAACCGGCTCGGGTAACTTCCCAGACTGGTTCAACGATCAACAGGCGGCCGCTTGGAAGCAATTTCAAGCGTTGCCGAATCCAACGCGAAAAGATCAGGCCTGGCGATTTTCCAATGTCGGTGTTCTCGATCTTGCGCCGTTCAAGGTCGGCGGACCATTGCCTGACAACGAGCGTAAGGCGATTCTCGAGCAATCGCGCGGGCTCGATAAAGTCGCGGCGCGTTTGATTTTCGCCGGCGACCAGCTCATCGAACGCGATGTTGTTTCCGATCAGCTGAAAAAGCGCGGCGTC
>Ga0193713_1000150_pt1 | contig 22396 bp, 13 predicted proteins | sample H3a2metaG_FD_143054 | JGI IMG/M metagenome (GOLD analysis project Ga0193713, IMG submission 143054) | Soil microbial communities from a riparian zone of the East river system, Colorado, United States - H3a2 | ecosystem: Environmental > Terrestrial > Soil > Riparian zone | place: USA: East River... | reverse complement strand
CCGGAGGCAATGCGAAACAGAAGCGCGTAACCAATCTGCCCGGCGGCGCCGGTCACAGCGACTTTAATCGGAGTTTTCATGGTGCAATTAGCCACAAACGCCTTGCTCAGCAAAGCCGAAGCAGGGACGCAGCACGTAGCACAGGCATCTTTCCTGTGGGGCCGGCGGGCGTCTCGCCTGCCGAAAAAGAAAACGTGTGGTAAATTAACTCTCGATGTATCCGACGAAGCTGACCAAGATCGCCAATCTCTTCGAATCGTTGCCGGAAGATGAGCGGCGCGAGACGCTCGTCTCCTACGCGGATAACGCCAAGAATCAAGAACCGCGAGAAAGCGAGAATTTTGATCTGGTCGATGTGCGAAAAGACGAAGAATGCACGGACACCGTGGGCGTTTATCTGCACGTGGACGAAAACGGGAAGGCGCATATTCGCATGACGCTCGGCCCGGAAGTGCAAACGTTAACCCGCTCGATGACCGCGATTCTTTGCAAAGGCCTTGAAGGCTCGACTCCGCAGGAGATTCTCGATCTTCCGAGCGATTTCGTGACTCGCATTGTGGGTACGGAACTGGTCCGCATCCGCAGCCAGACGGTGTATTACGTTCTGACGCGCATCAAAAGCATCTGCAAAGTTTATCTCGATCGCCAGCGCATGGTCGAAGTGGCGTAGCGGCGTGGAAGTTCGGCTTCCAGCCGAACTCGGCAGATAAGCTTCCAGCTTATCGATGGTCGTCTGAACGAAACGTCGGGCTAGAAGCCCGGCGGCCGAGTCAACCAGGATGGTTGACCTCCGGTGCGCATCTTCCTGCGTGACGTTCGCGTGATTTCGTTTACTGTCCGCGCTGGCGCAGATGCCGCGAAATAACGACCTCAACAAAATCCTGCTGATCGGCTCCGGTCCAATCATCATCGGGCAAGGTTGCGAATTTGATTATTCCGGCGTGCAAGCGTGCAAGGCACTGCGCGAAGAGCGTTATCAGGTCGTGCTGGTCAACTCAAATCCAGCCACAATAATGACCGATCCAGAATTCGCCGATCACACTTACATCGAGCCCATCACCGCTGAAGTGATCGAAGCGATCATGGAACGCGAAAAACCGGACGCAATTTTGCCCACCCTCGGAGGACAGACGGCGCTCAATGCCGCGATGGAATTAAACCGCAACGGCGCACTGGCGCGGCACGGGGTGAAATTAATTGGAGCAAACGCTCAGGCCATCGCCAAAGGCGAAGACAGGCAGTTGTTCAAGGAAGCGATGTTGCGCATCGGGCTCGAGGTGCCGCGCTCCGGCGTGGCGCGTTCTCTGGCGGATCTCGATCGGATCATCGGCGAGATCGGCACATTTCCGCTCATCATTCGACCGGCGTTCACTCTCGGCGGAACTGGCGGTGGAATCGCTTACAATCGCGAAGAGCTCGATGTAATCGCTGCACGAGGGCTCGATCTCTCGCCGGTTCGCGAAGTGCTGATCGAAGAATCGCTGGTCGGCTGGAAAGAATTCGAGATGGAAGTAATGCGCGACCGAATGGACAACTGCGTGGTCGTCTGTTCCATCGAGAATTTCGACCCCATGGGGGTCCATACAGGAGACTCCATCACCGTTGCACCAGTGCAAACGCTCACTGACAAGGAATACCAGATGATGCGCGACGCCGCGTTTGCGGTAATTCGTGAGATCGGCGTCGAGACCGGTGGGTCTAACATTCAGTTTGCGGTTCATCCCGACAACGGCCGCATGGTCGTGATTGAGATGAATCCGCGCGTGTCGCGTTCCAGCGCGCTCGCATCGAAGGCCACGGGTTTTCCGATTGCTAAGATCGCCGCAAAACTCGCGGTCGGCTACACGCTGGATGAAATCAAAAACGATATCACGCGCGAGACGCCCGCATGCTTCGAGCCCACCATCGATTACTGCGTCGTGAAGGTACCGCGCTTTACGTTCGAAAAGTTTCCGCAGGCGGACGCAACGCTTACCACGCGCATGAAGAGCGTCGGTGAAGCGATGGCCATCGGACGCACGTTCAAGGAAGCATTGCAAAAAGCCCTTCGCAGCCTGGAGATCAAGCGCTTCGGCTTGTTGGGTGATGGCGCAGACAAGGACGTCGATGTTGAAACGCTACGGTTGAAACTCGCGACTCCGAATGCGGAACGAATTTTCTATATCGCGCAGGCACTTCAAAAAGGCGCGTCGATTGATGAGGTTTACGAGCTTACAAAGATCGACAAATGGTTCCTGAGGAATGTGCGACAGATTGTGGAGGAAGAGAAATTCCTGCGTAGCGCACACTTCTCGCATACGGCGCGTGGTCTTTCGCAGATTCGGAAGTCAGGCTTCCAGCCTGACTCGGCCGACGAGCATCTTGCTCGTCGGGCTGTAAACCCGGCGTACGAGGCAAACGAAATCGTCGACATTCGTTTCCGCGGCTTGGATCCGCAGCAGCCAATTGTGCAAAAGCGCGGCCACTTGGCGCATTGGGAACAAACTGGTGCAACTTATTTCGTCACATTTCGCCTGGCGGATTCAATTCCCGCCGATGTTCTATCGCAGTGGAAATGCGAGCGTGCTGCCTGGCTGAAGCTTCACCCGCAGCCGTGGGACTGGAAGACTGCGCGTGAGTACATGCGCAGGTTTGAAGAAGAGCGCGAGCATTGGTTGGATCAAGGACACGGCTCATGCTTGCTGCGCGAACCGCGCGCAGCTGCAATCGTGGCCGAATCGCTGAATCACTTCGACCGCGAACGATATTTAGTCGATGCCTATGTCATCATGCCAAATCATGTGCATGTGCTGTTCAAACCGCTGGGGAAAAACTCGCTCGCGGATATTTTGCATTCGTGGAAGTCATTCACTGCGCAGGCGCTCAACCGAGAAATGAATCGCGCAGGCGCGCTGTGGATGCACGAAAGCTTCGACACAATTGTGCGTGACGCCGAGCATTTGCGCGTGTGTCGAGAGTACATCGCGCAAAACCCTGCGAAAGCGCGACTGAGCGAAGGCGGTTTTATTTTGGTTCGGCGCGAAGCACTCATGGTAAATGGCGAGAACGAAAGTCAGACGTCACGCCTCAACCGGCCATCGCACGCTCAGCTGGACGTTAGCGCTGACGAGCAAGACGCTCGTCAGCCGAGTGAAGCTGGCAGCTTCACTTCCACCAGAGCGTCCTCCAATGGCGAACCCGGAAGAGAAATACTGCTCCGCGCGAAGAAGCTTGGCTTCTCGGATCGGCAGCTGGCGGTGGCGAATGCTGTTACCGAAAGTCAAATTCGCGCGACACGTAACTCGTTAGGCGTTACGCCGACGTATCGCCTTGTCGATACATGTGCGGCCGAGTTTGAAGCCTACACGCCCTATTACTATTCGACGTATGGCGACGAGAACGAGCGGCGCGAGAGCGGCAAACGCAAGATCATGATTTTGGGCGGCGGGCCGAACCGAATCGGCCAGGGAATTGAGTTCGACTATTGCTGCGTTCACGCGGCATTCGCGCTGCGCGAGCTCGGATTCGAAACAATCATGGTCAACTCGAATCCGGAAACAGTTTCCACCGATTACGATACGAGCGACAAACTTTATTTTGAGCCGCTTACTTTGGAGGACGTGCTCAACATCTACGATCAGGAAAAACCAGAAGGCGTGCTCGTCCAGTTTGGCGGGCAAACGCCATTGAATTTGTCGCAGGGACTCAAAGCTGTCGGCGTTCCAATTCTGGGAACACCGCCGGAGAGCATCGAGACAGCGGAGGACCGGCAATTGTTCGCCGCTATGCTCAACAAACTCGGGCTGCGACAGACGCCGAATGGCTCAGCAGTGAGTACCGAGGAAGCAGTCGCCATCGCACAGAAGATTGGTTACCCGGTGCTGGTGCGGCCCAGTTTCGTGCTAGGTGGGCGCGCGATGGAGCTTGTTTACAACCAACAGGATCTGTGCCGGTACATGACGAGCGCGATCGAGGTCAGCCCCGAGCGGCCGGTTCTGGTCGATCGCTTCCTCGAAGATGCAATCGAGGTCGATGTCGATTGCATCGCAGACGGCGAGACCACCGTGATCGGCGCAATCATGGAGCATATCGAGGAAGCCGGCATCCACAGCGGCGACAGCGCATGTGTTATTCCGACATTCTCGCTGTCACAAAAAGTTCTCGGTGATATTTCCGCAGCAACAAAAGCCATGGCGCGCGAGCTGAACGTGCGCGGCCTGATGAACGTGCAGTTCGCCGTCAAAGGCGACGACGTTTATGTTCTGGAGGTAAATCCGCGCGCGTCGCGCACGATTCCCTTCGTCAGTAAAGCAATAGGGGTTCCGCTGGCGAAACTCGCGGCGAAGGTGATGGTGGGCAGATCACTGCGCGAACTTGGTTTCACCAAGGAGATCGTACCAAAACACTTCTCCGTGAAAGAAGCAGTGTTCCCGTTTTTGCGCTATGAAGGCCTCGATATTTCGTTGGGTCCGGAAATGAAATCGACCGGTGAAGTGATGGGCATGGATGTTGATCTTGGTCTTGCGTACGCGAAGTCGCAGATGGCTGCGCCGCCGCCGCTGCCGAAAAGAGGAAAGGTCTTCATCAGCGTCAAGGACACTGACAAGGAAGCGGTGATCCCAGTTGCGCGCGAGTTTGTGAAACTCGGCTTTGAAATCATTTCCACAAGCGGAACCGCAGACGCACTGACGAAGGCGAAAATCAAAGTGACCAAGGTCTTTAAGATTCACGAGGGCCGCCCGAACGTTCTCGACCGCATCAAGAACGGCGACATCAATTTCATCATCAACACGCCGAGCGGAAAAATTCCGCGCGAGCATGAAGTGGTCATTCGGAATGCCGCGCTTGCCGCAAAGATCCCGATCATGACAACGGTGCGTGCCGCGCTGGCCAGCACGAATGGAATCCGGTCGTTACAAAAACGAAAAGTTCAGGTGCGCAGTTTGCAGGAATACCACGCCGCGGTTGGTGGCAACGCCCAACGTTTAATGAAGGTAAGGACGCGCGCTGTTTAGTTTTGTCGTTCGGCGTTGAGCGTTGAGCGTTGAGCGTTATGGTTGCGGGATGAAATTGACGTTGTGCTGCCTTATAGGCCTGGCGCTGGGCGCCGCGAATATCAACGCTGAGGAGAACAAACCGATGAACACACCAAACGAAGTGGCCATAATCAAAACAAGCGAAGGCGAAATCGTCGTGCAGTTTTGGACTGATGCTGCGCCAGGCACGATCGAGAATTTCAAAAAACTAGCGCGCCAGGGTTTCTACGACGGCACCATTTTCCATCGGATCGTCAAAGACTTCATGATCCAAGGAGGCGATCCGAATTCAAAAGATCCGGCGAAAGAGAATAGTTACGGGCAAGGCGGTCCGGGTTACCAAATCAAGGCCGAATTTAACGATCATCCTCACGATCGGGGTGTAATCTCAATGGCGCGCAGCTCCGATCCGGATTCGGCCGGCTCGCAATTCTTCATCTGTCTCGCACCGGTGCACAGGCTCGATCATCAATACACGACTTTCGGCAAGCTAATCAAAGGCGAGGATGTGCTCGAAAAAATCGGCAACACACCGGTCGAGCGAAATGCACAAGGCGAACCGAGCAAGCCGACGAAGCGCATCATGATCGAAAGTATCAAAATTGTACCGATGGATTCGGTAAAGTAGGCCGCCAGTGTTCTGTCATTAACACCTGGCTTCAGCCAGGTGTTCGGAGCAGCGATTGTAATCAGCTGTTTTAACGGCTTTTCCATCCTGAGGTAAGCCGTTGAAACGGCTGGCGGCGCTTGCGTCATCGCCAACACCGGTCTAAAGCCCGGTGTTAATGACAGGCCGCAGCATGAACTCGCAACAGACACAGATTGCGCTCATCCAGATGCGCTGTGGCATCGACCCGCAGAAGAATTTCTCTCGCGCTATTGAATTCATACACCAGGCGGCGAAAAAAGGCGCTCAGGTCATCTGTTTGCCAGAACTTTTTCGGTCGCAGTATTTTTGTCAGACAGAAGATCACGAAAACTTTGAGCTGGCTGAGGAAGTGCCGGGCAGATCGACGTCGGCCCTGGGAGAAGTAGCGCGCGAAACCGGCACGGTGATTATTGCGTCACTCTTCGAGAAACGCAGCGCCGGCGTTTATCATAACACGGCGGCAGTCATCGACACAGATGGAAAGTTGCTAGGCAAATATCGCAAGATGCACATTCCGGACGACCCGCTTTATCACGAAAAATTTTACTTCGCGCCCGGTGACCTGGGATTTCAGGCGTGGCAGACAACGCACGGCAAGATCGGCGTCTGCGTTTGCTGGGACCAGTGGTACCCCGAGGCAGCACGTCTCACAGCGCTGCGCGGCGCGGAGATTATTTTTTATCCAACAGCGATCGGGTGGCACCCATCGGAAAAGAAAAACTTCGGCACAGCGCAACATTCCGCGTGGGAAACGATCCAGCGCAGCCATGCGATCGCGAATGGCTGCTATGTCGCCGCGGCGAATCGGGTCGGTCAAGAAGCGCCTGCCGGCGGGGACGGAATCGAATTTTGGGGGCAAAGTTTTGTTTGCGGACCGGACGGCGAGATTATTGCAAAAGGTTCCGTCGACAAAGAAGAGATTGTGATCGCCGATGTGGAATGGGTCAGGGTAAACGAACATCGGACGCACTGGCCATTTTTGCGTGACCGCCGCATCGATGCCTACAGCGGACTCGACCAGCGGATGATCGACTGATTTCCTCGCGAGCCGCTTGCACACAATCACAATGCGAAACGCATGGCAGCGAGTGTTTCGGGGAGCACAGGCTGCCAGCCTGTAGTTTCCGGCAGGTTGCCGGCAACATCTTTGCACCCCGGGGGCGCTGTTTAAACCCAGCCGTCTTGGCAAGCTGCCAAGACCAACAGGCTGCCAGCCTGTGCTTCCCAGAAACCGAAACGCGCTGTTTTGGATTTCCGCTTTGTGTTAATGACGATGGTAATGACCGCGAAGGTTTCCCAAAGGACGCGCCGGCCATGGTATCGGCCTTCTTTGACGGTACAGATCATGATCGGGTTGGTTGTAGGCGGTGTGATTGGCTGGCTAAGACCCGATTGGGGAAATGCAGTTTATTTTCTGCGCGACATCTTCATTAACCTGATCAAGTCGATCATCGCGCCGCTCGTGTTCTCGACCATTGTGGTGGGAATCGCTGGAGCAGGTGCGCTTCGGAAAGTGGGGCGCATGGGAATCAAAGCACTGATCTATTTCGAGATCGTCACGACCGCAGCGCTTTTCATTGGGCTGGCCGTAGTCAATTTCATGAAGCCGGGCGCGGGCGTAACTCTCGCCGCCACGAACACTGACGTCATCAAGACGATTGAGCAAACTCATCCGACAACCTTCATCGAAACGATTGTGCACGTCTTTCCGTCCAATGTAATCGAGGCGATGGCGCGCGGCGATGTTTTGCAAATCGTCGCGTTCAGCGTGCTTTTTGCACTCGCAGTCTCTGCGGTTGGCGAAAAAGGAAAACCAATCATCCGGGCGATGGACAGCCTGTCGCAGATCATGTTCAAGTTTACAAATTACGTGATGATGTTTGCGCCGATTGGGGTCGGCGCAGCGATGGCGCACACGATCGGCACGCAGGGGCCGGGTGTGCTGGTGAACCTCGGAAAATTGATTAGCTCGCTTTATCTGGCTTTGGTCATCTTCATCTTGTTGATCTTCGGTCTCGTGATTTGGATCGCTCGGATTCCGTTGCGACAATTCATGCGGGCGGTGCGCGAGCCAGCGGCGCTCGCATTCGCGACTACGAGTAGTGAATCGGCACTGCCGAAAGCAATGGAATCGATGGAGCGTTTTGGCGTACCGGCGCACATCGTCGGCTTTGTGATGCCAACCGGCTATTCGTTCAACCTCACAGGATCGACATTGTATCTGGCAATGGCCTCGGTGTTCGTGGCACAAGCAGCCGAGACGACAATCGGGTGGCACATGTCGTTAGGCCAACAGATCACGATGATGTTGACGTTGATGCTGACTTCCAAGGGCGTGGCCGGCGTGCCGCGGGCGTCGCTTGTCATTTTGCTGGGGGCATTGAATTCGTTTGTGCCGTCAGGACTCGGACCAATCGGTGTGGCGATTATTTTCGGCGTGGATGAATTGATGGACATGGGCCGCACCTGCGTGAATGTGATCGGCAATTGTCTGGCGACGGTGGTCGTCGCTCGCTGGGAAAAAGAATTCGATGAAAGGCGCGCTCAGGTGTTTGGCACGCCGGCGGAAGCCGAACTGGATCTGAAAGCCGGCGACGTCGCCTTCGTTGACGCAGTTGCCCAAGGCGATTGAATCGCGGCGCTTCGAACGTCCGTTCGCACGCCGGCCGCTGATGATAGAAAGGGCGCGCCGCGCTAGCCCCAAACGTCGCGCCCAATGTTCTTGTCACCGGAACATCGACAAATCTGGACCGGTCCAGCTAAGATGGTCTTGTGATTCTAGCTTTGCACACAGCTACGGAAGCAACTTATCTGATGCAGATTTTCGCATCCGGCTTTCTGGCGATTCTTTTTCTTCAATCGGGAATTGATAAAATCGCCGATCGGCGCGGAAACCACGAATGGCTGAAGGGACATTTCGCAAAGAGCCCGTTAGCCGGAATCGTCCCAGCCCTGCTGACTACCATCACAATCCTTGAGCTCGCGGCCGGTGCGCTCAGTGCGATTGGGTGCGTATTTATAATTCTTTCGCGCGATTCAACCGTTGCGCTTTACGGCGCGATTGTTTCCGCGGCTGCGATCACTGCGCTCTTCTTTGGGCAGCGAATGGTTAAGGATTATGCTGGAGCAGCGGTCCTTGTTCCGTACTTTCTGCTGACGTTGGTTGCGATTTATCTGCTCGCACAACCGTAAATCGATGAGAATGTTCCAGGGCATGTCTGGAGCATTTCTTAACGAAACAACCGTTGCCGATCCACCGAGCAAGCGTCCGGCGTTGACGAAATCGCCATATGTAGCGAATGCGGCCGAGGCGGTGAAGAATTATACGCGAAACACGGCAAGAACTTGGTATAAGGAGGGGGTTGATCCGAACGATCAGACGGGCAAATACGCGTTCCAGCGACTGCGTCAGACCTGGTTCACTCCTGAACTCGATCCCAAGTTCAAACTCCGACCAGAGGATAAATTCTATGCGATCGGGTCGTGCTTCGCTCGGGGCCTTGAACAATCGCTCGTCCGGCGCGGAGTCGCGGTTGAAAGCGCAGCGCCAGAGTTTGCCAAGCTCCAGCCGGTCAACAAGGAGGTATCGGGGCTCGGTTTTACGAACAAGTACAATACGTTTTCGATACTGAATGAGCTTCGCTGGGCTCTCGATCCCGCGGCGGTTTTTCCTGTGGAATCGATTGTGCAAGTCGCGGAAACCACCTGGTCCGATCCGCATACAAATCCGACTCTGAAACTTGTTGATTTCGCGGAAACTCTGGAACGTCGCGCGTTGATGCAAACAGTCACAAAGCGTGTAACGAACTGCCGCGTAGTGATTATCACGCTCGGGCTGGTCGAAGTCTGGCGCGATGTTCAAGCAGACGTGTTCGTTAACTGCACTCCCATTGCCATAGCAAACACGCTAAAACCGAGCGCAGCTCCATCTTTGCTTACAGCCGAATCAGACCGATACGAATTTCATCTAACTGATTTCGCTGAAAACCTGGCCAATCTAGAAGACATATACGCATTATTGTCTCAGTATGGACATCCTGACTTCTACATAGTCGTCACAGTTTCTCCCGTTCCTTTGATGAACACGTTTTCAACTATGGATATTGTTGTCGCTAACACTTATTCGAAATCTCTCTTGAGAACGGTCGCACAGGAATGGGCTGCGGCCCATGATAATGTGGATTACTTTCCCAGCTACGAGATCGCCCAGAACTCCGATCGTGCTGCTGCGTGGGAGGCCGATCTGAGACACGTAAGGGGTGCTGGAGCGCAACACATCATGAAGTTGTTTGTGAAGAAGTATCTTGAGTAAGCGCCATGGTAGCTGATCACTCTGAGTGCTCATGATTCCCGCACGGATAACAGTCACGCGCCCTGCGAAATCTTGACCCAACATCGCGCTGTTTTTCGGGTGATTACGCTGGGAAAATTTGCCGCTGCGCAGGTCGTGATCGGCGTGTTGCTTCTCCTCTGCGCCTTAACATTCTACTACTTCGCGGTTCTTAGAATCGATTACAGCTCTTTCGCGACAGCGTTGTGCTATGTCTTCGGCGGAGACGGACGCTTCTACCTGCCGCTTTTAATCCTTGTTGTGGCAGTCGCTGTCCTGCCTGTCACGTGGGCCGCAAATAATCTTTTTGCCGGCAAACGAATTCTTACCGCCGCAAGCATGTTTATCTTCTTTGCCGGAGCCTGTCTCGGTTAGCCTTCGCAGTCTGACTAACACACACATGCGATTGACCGGTCGAAAGCCCGGGACGCTTTTCATTTTGCCACTTTACCTCCGAGATCGATCGAGTTTGTCGCGCAAACGGATTCCGCTCGACGATTAAGCCGACAACCTGGAGTCGTTCTCAGTGATATTGATCCTGTTTATTTGAACGCTCTTTGCCGCGATCGGTCGTCGCCGCTCCAATCGATGGAGAACATCATTACAAGTGAAGCTATACATGGCTTTATGATCGGCCGCAGGCTTTGGCCCTAGTCGAACACGGGTTCCAGCAGTCGGTTCCGGTTTATGCGCTATTTCCTTGCCAAGAGGAGGTCGCCACGAAGCAGTTACGCCTCCCAACCGTTCCTGGATACCAATGGCGCATTCTAAACAACTCCCACGGCAGTGCGGCAATCCTAAAGCTTACTGCCATCGGATCAGATAAGGCAACAACTCGCTTCCAACATGGCGCGACCCGCCGTCGATTTATGCAAAGAGCTCTTCGAACCGCTCTTTTCTCAACGCTGCTTCTACTGGCAGCTTACCTCCGAATAACTGCCTAGCCTAGGGCCTCAGCAGCGGCTACGGCCATGATCGGAACTTTGAGCGCCGCAGCGAACCGATAGGACCTTTTTCTCAGGCTCCACCAGGAACCGGAAACAAACGGTCTAGCAGTTCATAATAGTATTTGTTACGGTTAATCCAGCTCTCGCGACGAGCAGCAATCCTGGGCCAGCTGATAACGTGTTCACTCGCGTCTTTCCTCGAGCGCAGCTGGCCCCAACTCTCCGCAATTGGCTCGCGCTGATTTGAAAAAGCGCCAACCTTCTCGCTCTCGTTTAATGGCGGATTGATATTCATCGGACCCGCAGCAGAGCTTGGCACGACAGCTTCTTTCAAACCTGGCGGCGCTCAAGGTTGTATTTCAAGATCGCATAAATCGCCCTCAGGCCATCTTTCCAGTTGATCTTTTTGCCTTCCGCGTACGTGCGTCCGCTGTATGAGATCCCCACTTCGTAAATTCTACAACCCGAGCGGGCGAGCTTAGCGATAATCTCCGGCTCAACACCGAAACCATCTTCTTCTATTCGAATAGATTTGATAAGCGGGGCCTTGAAGGCTTTGTAGCCTGTTTCCACGTCGGTCAGATTGATATTGGTGAACGTGTTCGAGAGCAGCGTCAAAAATTTATTGCCGACCATGTGCCAAAAGAAAAGGACGCGATGTGGTCGCCCGCCCAGGAACCGAGATCCAATAACTGCGTCCGCTTTACCTGACATAAGCGGCTCAAGAAGCAGAGGATAATCTTCGGGACTGTATTCGAGATCTGCGTCCTGGACGAGAATGAAATCCCCAGTTGCGGCCGCGAACCCGCTGCGCAGGGCCGCTCCCTTACCCTGATTCACCGGATGATAAATGATCCGATCAACCATCGACGACAGTCTCCCCCGGAGCAGAGTCTGCGTTCCGTCCTTTGAGCAATCATCCACGACAATAATCTCTCTGCTCTTCAAGGGGGCGTTGCAAACTGCCTCAACGATCTTCTCGATCGTGTCCTTTTCATTGTAACAGGGGATTACGATTGAGACTTTCATCTTTACAATCCAGGCGAAGTTTCACCCGGGCAGCCACTCTGTCGTACTCTCGATAGCGCAATTTCGCTGGAGAAAAGGAACAGCTGTGCTTGACTGATAGGTTCGACATTCTTCGTCAGAATGCCTGCGCAAGTTATCAAAATCAGCGGTGCCCGCCAGCACAATCTCAAGAACCTCCATGTGGAGATTCCACGGGAGAAGTTTGTCGTTATCACAGGCCTGAGTGGTTCGGGGAAATCCTCGCTGGCTTTCGACACTCTTTATGCCGAGGGGCAACGCCGATACGTGGAGAGTCTCTCTGCTTATGCGCGCCAATTCCTTGATCAAATGGAAAAGCCGAATGTCGATTTTATCCAAGGACTCTCTCCTGCGATTGCGATCGAGCAGCGCAGCGCCGGCGCTAACCCAAGATCGACAATCGCGACCACGACTGAAATCTACGATTATCTGCGGGTCCTCTTCTCCGCCGTGGGGCAGCCGCACGATCCGCTTACCGGCCGGCCACTGAGCCGCCAGACGCCTCAGCAGATTGTCGATCAGATCCTCGCGTACGAAGCGGGCTCCAAAATCATTGTGGTGACGCCCCTCATAGAGAATCAGCCGGGCGAGTTCCGCGATGTGATCGAAAAGCTCAGGCGCGAAGGATTCGTTCGCGCGCGCATTGATGGCCAGCTTATGGAGCTCGATCGCCCCGAGCCGATCCGGCTCAACAAGAACAAGCGGCATACGATTGAGGCGGTGATTGATCGATTGGTCATTCGCGAGGGAATTCGCGTGCGCCTGACAGATTCAATTGAGACTGCGCTCAAATTGGGTGGCAATCGCGTTGTCGTGCTGCGAGAAATTTCAGCGGACGCCCAACAGCCACCGTCTAACATCCGATCAGAGCAGTGGGAAGAACTGCGGTACTCCACGGATTATGGAAACGCGGAGACAGGATTCACGTTAAGCGATCTAACTCCCAGACATTTTTCCTTTAACAGTCATCTCGGGGCATGCCCGGCTTGCCATGGACTCGGCACGCAATTGGCCTGCGATCCAGACCTGATGATCTCCGATCCTGGCAGAACGCTCGCAGAAGGAGCAATCACGCCTTGGCGACGCGGGACAAAGCGGATGCAAGCATATTACCGGCATCTGCAAAAGGCGCTGGTAAGACATTTTCATGTCGATGAGGACGTTCCCTTTAGCGATTTGCCGGAGCAATTCAAACAAGCCCTCTACTTCGGCACCGATGAGACGCCGATTGAAATGAGCTTCTCCGAGAATGGACAACAGAAAGTTACGAAGCCGTTCGAGGGACTCCTGCCGCAGATGCAGCGGCTTTACGAGGAAACCCAGAGCGAATTCACCCGTAACCGCATTCGCTCGTTCATGACGCGCGAACCCTGCAAGGTGTGCAATGGAGCAAGGCTTAAGCCGGAAATCCTCGCTGTTACGATCAAAGATCGAAATCAACGCGAATTGAACGTTCACCAGTTCAGTGAGCTTACGATCGAAGCGGCCGCACGGTTTGTTTCAGACCTCGAGATAACTCCGCAGCAACAAACCATCGTGAGCGATGTGGTGCGTGAAATTCAATCGCGATTGCAATTCCTCGTTGAAGTTGGGCTCGGTTATCTCACGCTCAATCGCCAGAGCGGCACGCTCTCCGGGGGCGAAGCACAGCGGATTCGATTGGCGACACAGATCGGCTCCGGCCTTGCTGGAGTGCTTTACATTCTGGACGAACCAAGCATTGGGCTGCACCAGCGCGACAATGGTCAGTTGCTGGGGACCCTGCACCGCCTGCGTGATCTCGGCAATTCCGTCATCGTAGTTGAACACGATGAAGAAACGATCCGGGCGGCCGATCACATCATCGATCTCGGGCCCGGGGCGGGCCCGCGTGGAGGCGAAATCGTAGCACAAGGGAAACTCAACGACATCGTGTCTGCCAAGAACTCTTTAACCGGCGATTATCTTTCTGGCCGCGCGCGAATTTCCGTTCCAAGACAGCGCGTCAAACCGCGACCCCGCAACCAATCCGAAGGCTGGCTAACACTGGTCGGAGCGACGGAGAACAACTTGAAAGATATTACAGTTTCTTTCCCACTCGGCTGTTTGACTTGCGTCACCGGTGTCTCGGGCAGCGGGAAATCCACTCTGGTGGACGACATTCTGCGGCGCGCGCTGTTTCGGCGTTTCTATAATGCGAAGGAAAAACCGGGCGCGCATAGGGCCATTCGCGGAGTGGAACAGATCGACAAGGCGATTGTGATTGACCAGAGTGCAATTGGACGAACGCCACGCTCAAACCCCGTCACCTATACGGGCGCATTTACGCCGATTCGTGAGCTATTCAGCCAGCTGCCTGTGGCGCGGGTACGTGGTTACGACGCCGGGCGTTTCAGTTTCAATGTCAAAGGCGGCCGCTGCGAAAATTGCGAAGGGGGCGGATTAATTAAGATCGAGATGCACTTTCTGCCGGACGTGTATGTCGAATGCGAAGTGTGCCATGGGCAGCGGTACAACCGTGAGACACTCGAGATTACTTACAAAGGTAAAAATATTGCCGATGTTCTCGATATGACGGTGGATGAGGCGGCGCGCTTTTTCCGCAATGTGCCCAGCATCTCGGAAAAGTTAAACTCATTGCTCGATGTAGGTCTCGGTTATTTGCGACTTGGCCAAGCCGGGACAACTCTCTCCGGCGGGGAAGCCCAGCGCGTAAAACTCGCCACGGAGCTTGCGAAAAAGGCAACCGGCCGCACCCTTTACATTCTCGATGAGCCAACGACCGGATTGCATTTCGCCGACATTGAGAAATTGCTGCAAGTGCTGATGAAGCTGCGCAATGCGGGTAATACGGTGATTGTGATTGAGCACAATCTGGAGATGATCAAGTGCGCCGACTGGATCATCGATTTGGGACCTGAAGGTGGCGAAGGTGGCGGCGATCTCGTTGGAGCCGGTCCGCCGGAGGAGATCGCAGCACTCCCCGATAGTCATACGGGGCGATATTTGCAGTCGATGCTGGAGAAGAAATGAGCTTTAGAAAAATAGGACTCAGTTTTCTGCTCGGCACACTCGCGCAATTCGCCCGCGCGGACATTTCCGCTGAGATTACTGAAGCGAGCGCGCCGCTAGCACAGGGCGTTCCGGAAGTAGCGGTCGCGAGGTTGCAGGCGCTGTTAAATAAAAATCTACCTGAAACCGAATGGCGCGTCGTTGCCGAGAAACTTGCCGAAGCGCAAGTGGTTGCAAGAGAGCCAGAGGATACGCTCGTTTTGTTGGCAGACCCTCGATTACGCGACCTGCCATGGGCTAAGTTCTGGCGCGCCCAAGCTTTGGCCGGCGTGAGCCGATGGGCGGACGCACTGCCGTTGTATGAGGAACTGACGACGGACCGAGCATCGGCCTTTTTTGGAGCAGCCGTATTTGGCACGGCGGAGATGCTGCGCGCGTTAGGAAAACGGCAAGAAGCGCTGAGAGAATTTGACCTTCTGCTCCATGACAAAAAATGGGGTACCCGAGCGCAGTTACGAGCAGCCGAACTGTACATTGAAATGGCCGATGCCTCTCACGCGCAGCGCCTCCTGGCAGAAATGCGACCGACATTGGTGGCGGAGCGGAGGGAGCGGCGGGTGTTACGTGGTCGGGTGGAGCTAGTCTTGGGGCGGCCTGAGAGAGCGATCGGCATGTTTCAAGCGCTTCTGAAAAGGCCGGAGGGAGCGCCTCATGCCACGTTAATCGCGGCGCTGTTCGGTATTGCCGACGCACATTTGCAATTAAAGACGCCGGAAGCTGGAGATGACGTTATCGAACAATTTATCGACCGTCACCCTGAGGATCCAGATCTCCCGCTTCTCTTCGAAAAATTGGATTCGTTGTATCGCGCGGAGCACAAACCGTCGCGCAGCGAACTGGAGAAATGGGTGCGCAGGCCGGAACAGCCACGACGCACATTTGCCCGATGGTATCTGGCTCGCATGGAAACTCGCACAGGGCGCAGGGAACGAGCCCAGCAATTATTTTCCGATCTGCAACGCACGAGTACTAAATCCCCGGCGATCGCACCGGCTCTCCTTGAGTTTGCGCAATTTGAAGTGGACGACGGGCATTTGGATGAGGCGATTACGATTTTGGATGAGGCGCGTCTGCTGCGTCCCGAGCCAACTTTGCTGGCTCGGATCAATTTTTTGTCCGCCCAAGTGAATTATCTGGCAAAGCGATTTGACATAGCGACGGCGGGTTTTGAACAAATCGCGCATTCCAATTCGCCCTGGACAAAAATTGCCCTGCTTAATGCATCCAGCGGTTGGCTACAACTTGGTAATCATGTTCGCTTCGCAGCTGATTACACTGAGTTGGAGAAGCAAGGCGGCGACGACGAGGCGCGAGCGAACTTGCGATTGGAGGAAGGTTTGATGCAGGCGGCGAAGGGCGATAAAAGAGCGGCGGCATCGCTGCAGCAGTTCATTCGTGATTTCCCCAAAAACCCGCGTGTGTCGGAGGCTTGGGTAAGCCTGGCTGAGCTGGCCTTTCACTCCTCGCCGCCGCGGTTCGATGACGCGCGAAAAAATCTGGCTCGCGCAGCCGAGTCGAGGCCAACCGCCGCGGCCGCCGAGCGCGCCGATTATCTCAGCATTTGGGTGGAGGAATCAGCGCGCGGAAACGAGATGCAAGTGATTGATCTGGCAAAGCGCTTTCTGGAGCAGCATGGTGGTTCACCATTCGCTTCGGAGGTTCGAATGAAATTAGCGGAGCTTTATTATCGGCGCCAGGATTTCGCAAACGCGCAGACGCAGTTCGAAATTATCGCGCAACAGAATCCCGACCACTCTCTCGCGGAAAGAGTACTTTTTTTTGCTGGAGAATCAGCCATGTCGAGTATGGGCGAGCATTCACTTGACCAAGCGATTGTTCTTTTTGATCAGGTCGTGCAAAAAAACGGACCGCTGCGGTGGGCCGCACGGAATGAACAAGCCGTAATCGAGCGCAAGCTTGGCAAGCCGAAAGATGCTCTCGCCTTGTACGATGAGGTACTAAAGAGCGATGCTGGCTTGTCCGACAAACGCGAAGCGCTTTGCGGGAAAGGGGACATTTTCTTTGAGGCCGGAGCAACCGACCCGAATAGCTACCAGCGCGCGATTGAGACCTACGACCGATTGGCCTCCGATAAAAAGGAGCCGATCGACTGGCGCAACCAGGCGCTCTTCAAAAAGGGATTGTGCCTGGAAAAGAAAAGTGATCGAGCCGGCGCGCTTACAACGTTTTACGAGATTTTGGAAGCCGAAGGGCGGCCGGACCAGCGGCGCGAGCTTTTTTGGTATTACAAAGCTGGATTTAACGCTGGTCGATTGTTGGAGGAAGATTCTAAGTGGGAATCTGCGGCTGCTATCTATGATAAGCTCGCTGCGGCCGGAGGCGGCCGAAGCGAAGAAGCAAAAGCGCGTCTCAACAATCTTCGACTCGAGCATTTTCTTTGGACGGACTGATTCTCCGGTCGCTGCAGCTGTCTATTCTTTGTACGCAAAGCCGATGGAAATAAGCTTGCACAAGATTCGAAGCCGCATCAAATTACGGCGTGAAAACAGGAAGACTAAGTCGCGTGGGCGGCTGGTCGATCCGATGCACAAGCGTCGCGCTCGCGTTCGCATTTTGTGCATCGGCGTTTGCTGATCCGAGCAAGAACGTTGCGCTCCCGGCACAACCACAACCGGTCGCTAAGACCACAAAGGTAATGTGCTACACTGTGACGGGAACCTCCAGGATTCCGCAACCTTGCGATCGGCTCGCAGCGATTCCGACTACGGCCAACCATATGACGATCTTCGGGCATCATACGGGGAGATAATCAAACTCCGACGATGTTCGCAGGTTACTGGCGCGCTGCAATGTGCGCAGCGTGAGGTGAGATTATTTTTTGCATATCAGGCCGTTAGTCGGCGTAGTCGTGCGCCAAACTTTTCAATTGGATTGCTTCTCAGTCTCGCGCAGGCGCGCGGACAAATTTTTACTCGCGAAAGCTTTCGGAGTTAGCTGCCTGGCTTTGCGAGGCAGGAGTTCGCTGTCGCAAGCACCGATTTGTCGTCGTTATCCGTCAGGCCAGCGAGGAAACCGCGAATTCGGCGAAACGACTGACGCAGGAACAGGTCGGCGGCGGCATGATCCGCCGCAGCCGCATCTCCATTTCGCCGGGCGAACTGAACTTCACTGTCCTGGCGGCTCAGGACACAAGTAGAGGCGAACAAATCCATCGCCGCATTCGCGATCCGTTCCTGGACAAGCTGCATATCCAGAATCGGCTCGCGATAGGTGATGAGCGCGCGGTTCACAGCAAAATTAAAATGCCTGATCAACCGGCCGAGCTGTCGCGCATGGCCGCGGAGTTGCTCGCTTTGCACGGGTACATCAGGCACGCGAATCGTCGCACCAATCCGGTTTTTTCCGGCCGCCCACGCTTTGCTCATCCCATCGCGCGATGGCTTCATCATAGTGTCGTAGATTTCCTTGAACTCCATCCCAGGCCCGCGCATTCCCACCAGCGCGATAAATGACGTGAGCACTTCGTTTGCACCTTCGCCGATCTGGTTAATCCGTGCGTCACGCATCATTCGCTCCAGCGGAAGATCGACGAAGTACGCCGAGCCGCCATAAATCTGGAACACGTCGTTGATGCATTCCCAAAGACGCTCCGTCGTGAAGACCTTTAGCATCGCAGTCTCGAGCATGTAATCTTCCAGACCGCGATCGATGAACGCCGCTGTGACGGTCGTCATGGATTCCATCGCATAGGCATCCGCAGCGATCCGCGCGATTTTCTTTTTGACCAAATGAAAATTACCGAGCGTCTTATTGAATTGTTTCCGCGTGTTCGCGTGCTTGATCGCCAATTCCAGACACGTCTTGGCCGCGCCGGTGCAGCACGCGCCGAAAGTTGTGCGGCCGAAATCGAGCACTGTCAGTGCGACTTTAAGACCTTTCCCCAGCGGTCCGAGAATATTTTCCTTCGGAACTCTAACGTCCCGCAACGCGAAACGGCCAGTCGCTGTGCCGCGGATTCCCATCTTTGGCATTCGCTCCTCGAGCATCTCGAATCCCGGCATGTCGGGTGTGACCAGAAAAGCCGTAATCGCAGTTTTGTCCGACCCGGGCACTGGTGTGCGCGCCATCACGGTGAGTTCGTGCGCGATCGCCGCGTTGGTGATATAGCGTTTTTCGCCGTTCAAAATGAAATGCGAGCCGTCCTCCGTTGGGCGCGCCTGCATCTGCACGTTTGCCGCATCCGATCCGGCTTCTTTTTCAGTGAGTGCGAAGGATCCCAACTGTTCGCCAGTAACTAATTTCGGAAGCCATTTCTGCTTTTGCTCGCGCGTTCCAAAAAGCAGCAACGCGCGAATTCCAATTGAGTGGTGGGCGTTCACGAAAACCGAGGTCGAAGCACAACGGCGCCCGATTTCTTCGAGCACTTTGCAGTTGGCCATTTGCGAAAAGCCGTGTCCGCCATATTCCTTCGGCGCTGTCATTCCGAGCACGCCGATGCGCCCCAGACCATCAATCACGCTTCTTGGGATGTCTGCCTGCCGATCGATCTCCGCGGCATCGAGGTGTGCGTCCAAAAATTTGCGGAGTTCAGTCAGCGCATCATCCAGCTCACCTTGTTGGGCCGCCGGAATACGCGGATACGGCATCACCCAATCGGAAACGAAGTGTCCCTGGAACAATCCCTTGGCAAAACCAAGCGCCTGCGGACCTGCAAAAAGCAGTTCCTCAGCTTGTTGAATCTCTTTCTGTCGCTCCGCGTCGAGTTTGTTCATTCAGTTCGCCTTGAAAAAAAGGCGCGACGAATTGTAGCCGTTGCGGCTCGCGTGTCCAATCACCTACAGCAGCTGCGCCTTAAGATACAAGCGTCAGCAATCTGAAATTTAGATATTGGAGGTTTGCTCTCAGCTACATCCCTGGCTAGTTCCGCATTCAGTGCAAACGCCACAGGCGCCGGCGCGGATGACTTTGTCGCTGCCGCACACCGAACAGGTGATTCCCATGAAGATGCTACCAAGCGCGACCATGACGCGGTCGGCGTGACCGTTTCCATTTCCGTTGCCGGTCTGGTCTGTGCTCCCGCGCTCGACGGGGTTGGGCAAATTGTTTGTGATCACGTCGATCACTTGTTTGTCGCCCGTGCGCGCCAAATCCGTTACGGGCCGGTTCAGAGCTTTCTTTTCGATTTCGCCAATTTCCTTAAGCGGCAGGTCCGGCTGTGCGCGATTGGGCGAGGTTGCTTCCTTGTAACCTTTGATGAATTGGCAGGCGAGCCAGCGGAAAACGTAATCGGTGATGCTTGTCGCATGGCGGATGTCGGAATTTTTTGTGAACCCGCTCGGCTCGAATCGCTGATACGCGAATTTCTTCACGAGGCTCTCGAGCGGCACGCCGTACTGCAGCGCGATTGAAGTCAGCGTGCCGACAGTATCCATTAATCCGCCGATTGTGCTGCCTTCCTTCGACATGGTGATGAAAAGTTCGCCCGGCTGACCGTCTTCGTACAAGCCGACAGTGATGTAACCTTCGTGACCGGCGATCTCGAACCGATGGGTCATAGAATTGCGCGTGTCCGGCATGCGATGCCGAACCGGCTGATCAATCCGGCTGCGCAGCGTCGTCAGTTCTTGTTCCAGTTCGAGAATGCGCTTTTGCAGCGCTCCGGCATCATCTCGCAGTTGCGGGACTACAGTGCCCATGTCTTTTGTTTTGCGCGTGTTCAAAGGTGCGGAGCGCTTTGAACCCTCGCGGTAAATCGCGATCGATTTCAATCCCATCCGCCAACCTTCGACGTAGGTGTTCATGATGTCGTCGACTGTGGCTCCTTCAGGCATGTTAACAGTCTTCGAGATCGCGCCGCTCAGGAATGGCTGGGCCGCAGCCATCATCTTCAGGTGCGCCATGTAATTCAGGGCGCGTTCGCCTTTGAACGGTTTGAATGCGCAATCGAAGATCGGCAAATGCTCGGGTTTCAGGCCAGATGAGATCTTTGATCCGTCCGTATCGGTGACGTCCTCGATCGTGTCGAATGAGTCAATGTGCGCAATAATGCGGTCGATCTCTTCGGAATTGTAACCGAGTTTTTCCAGCGCGGGTTTAACGGTCTGGTTAACAATTTTCAGCATGCCGCCGCCCGCGAGCAGTTTGTATTTTACCAACGCAATGTCGGGTTCAATCCCCGTGGTGTCGCAATCCATGAGAAAGCTGATCGTGCCTGTCGGCGCGAGCACGGTTACTTGCGCGTTGCGATACCCGTAGCGTTTGCCCAGCTCTGACGCGCTGTCCCAAACTTTTGCAGCTTCTTCTTTCAGATGCGCAAACTCTTTCGCGTCCGAAATCTCGCGCACTGCATCCCGATGCAGCTCAATGACTTCGAGCATCGATGCGACGTTGTCTTTCGATACCGGTTTTGCCACGCCGCTGGCGCGCGCGTCGTGATAACCTGGAAACGGCCCTATTGCTCGCGCCAATTGTGCGCTTTGTTCATATGCTTCACCGGTCATGATCCCAGTGATCGCGCCGCAGAGTGCGCGGCCTTCGACACTGTCATAACCGTGGCCGTAGCTCATGATGAGCGAGCCGAGATTCGCGTAACCGAGTCCGAGCGTGCGGAAAACGTGCGAGTTCTCCGCGATTTCCTTGATGGGGTAACTCGCGTTATCGACGATGATCTCCTGCGCAGTGATGAAGATTCGCACCGCAGCCTTGAACCGCTCGACATCGAAATCGCCGTCCGCGGTCTTGAACTTCATCAAATTGAGAGAGGCCAGATTGCATGCGGTGTTATCGAGGAAGAGATACTCCGAGCACGGATTAGTGGAATTTTGCCGGTCTGTGCCCTTGCAGGTGTGCCATTTGTGGATCGTGGAATCGAATTGCATACCCGGATCGCCGCAGATGTATGTGCCCTCCGCGATTTTGCGTAACAATGCCCGCGCATCTTTGCATTCGCACGGCTGGCCATCCGTCACTCGGCGCGTCCACCATTCGCGGCCTTCCAGCGCCGCTTCCATGAATTCGTCGCTTACACGAACGCTAACATTTTCATTTTGATACATCACCGTGCCGTCATAGCCCTGTTCGATAAGCGCCCACGCTTTCTTTTCTTCTTTCTGTTTCGCGTCGATAAACTCTTCGATGTCCGGGTGCCAATCCTTGAGCGTGTTCATCTTCGCCGCGCGGCGCGTTTTGCCGCCGCTTTTCACCACATTCGCTACCTGATCGTAAACTTTCAGGAACGACAGCGGCCCACTGGGTTTGCCGCCGCCGCTTAATTTTTCCCTCGTCGATCTCAAGGAAGAGAGATCGGTGCCAGTGCCGCTGCCGTACTTGAAAAGCATGGCTTCGCTCATGGCCAACCGCATGATGTCTTCCATCGTGTCGCACACGCTTTGGATGA
>Ga0193713_1000149_pt1 | contig 22419 bp, 17 predicted proteins | sample H3a2metaG_FD_143054 | JGI IMG/M metagenome (GOLD analysis project Ga0193713, IMG submission 143054) | Soil microbial communities from a riparian zone of the East river system, Colorado, United States - H3a2 | ecosystem: Environmental > Terrestrial > Soil > Riparian zone | place: USA: East River... | reverse complement strand
CCGTGGGATTGTGGGATCTCGATCGCGGTGTCAGGACGCGCGTGTTTGAGGGTCTCGGAGACCGATTCCATCCCGTCGCGATTCGAGGAACGACCCTCGCCTGCGGGGACGGATCGGCCGTCGTTCTCTTCGACCTCGCGACCGGGCGCCGCCTCTTCGACGTCCCCGGGCACACCGACGCCCTGGGAGGTGCGGCCTTCCTCGCGGACGGTCGCGCCGTCACCGCGGGGGCCGACGGCCATGTCGCCCTCTGGGACCCGGAGTCCGGGCGGCGCACCGCCCTGTGGGACACGGGCGCGCTGGAGTTCGGCACGCTGGCGGTGGATGGCGTCCGCCGAAAAGCGATCGTCGGAGGGTGGCGGAGTCCCTCCGCGATCTTCGATCTCGAAACCGGCGCCCGGGTCCCGCTCGGAGACATGTCGGCGCGCGCCGCGGCCTTTGCGCCGGACGGTTCGTCCGCGATCACGGGGCTCCTCGACGGCCGCCTCCAGCTGTGGGACGCGCGGACGGGAGCCCTCGTCCGGGAATTGCAGGGGACGGCCTCGAGGAGCGTCGCCATCCGGGCCGACGGCCGGCTGGCCCTCGTCCCCGACGGGGAGAAATCCGCCGCCTTGATCGATCTCGCGACGGGCCGAACGGTCCGGCTGCTCGAAGGGCACGGCCGACAAGTGGCCGCCGGGTCTTTCGCGCCCGAGGGGACACTCGCGGTGACCGGCGCCGCCGACAAGACGATCATCGTGTGGGATACCGAGGCCGGCAATTTGTTGAAGCGCATCGACACGGGAGCCAACGTTTTTTCCGTGGCCTTCGGGCCGCGGAACCTGGTCGCTTCCGGGCACGTCGACGGCTCCATCGCCGTATGGGAATCGACCACGGGCCGCCAGGTGCGGGCGTTCCGAGGCCACGAGGGTCCGGTTTTCTCGGTCGCCTTCGACGGCCCGGGACGGCGCCTCATCTCCGGTTCGACGGACACCACCGCCATCGTCTGGCGTCTCGAGCCCTGACCCGCGTATCATGCGGCGATGCCGGCCCGCCGCGCGTCGACCCGTAAGACTCCCCGCTCATCCGCTCCCTTCGACCGGTACTCCTTTGTCGCGGTCACGGCGCGCGATCTCGCCGGAAACCGGACCTTCTGGGTGGATCAAATGGGACTTTCCGTTACAGAAGAGGAGAAGGGGCACTACTTCATCGTCGACGCGGGCGGATTGAGGTTGTGCGTGGACACCGAGGATGGCGAGATCCACAGGCAGGGAGGCACCGATCCCGTCATCGGGCTCAAGGTCTCTTCGCTCGCGAAAACGCTGCGGGACCTGGAGAAGCGCGGAGTGCGGCCGTCGAAGGGACCCGTGGCGGGACGGCGCGGCGCCTGGGCCGTGATCCGCGACCCCGACGGTCGGGCCGTCGTCCTCACCGAGGCGGACTGAAACCGGAAGCGGACTCCCTACTTCTTTTCGATCATGTGGGTGTGCGTGGCGTCCCCGAGTCCGTCCGTGGCGGTCACCCGCACATAGTAGGTTCCGGCCGAAGGCGCCCGGTACGTGACCTCCGCCGTCGCCAATCCGTTCGAGATGACTTCCGGCGACAGGAAACTCCCGACCCACGGCACGGAGGCGACCGGGGTCCCGCTCCCGTCCAGGATTTCGAGGAGCGGCGTCAGGATCGACCCGTTGCCCGAGAGGTCGTAGAACCCGTTGCTGTTCGCCCCCGTGGCGCCGTAGATCGCGAAGGTGACGAGCTCGCCGCTCAGGGCGGTGAAGCTGAAGACGTCCACGTCGCCCGAAACATCGATCACCCCCGCGGCGCGGCCCGCCCCGGAAATCCCGCTGGCCGTGCCGGTCGTGTTGTTCACCTCGGTCTCGTAGCTCGCGGCCTTGACGAGCTCGATCCTGAAGGCGTAGTTCGTCCCGCCCACGGCGGTGGCATCCGCCCCCACGACCACGTAGAACGTTCCCGACGATTGGAGCATCGTGCGGACGATGTTCAGGTTGTAGTCGTCCTCGAATGAAATGTGTTCGGAAATGCCGGTGATATCGTCGATGGCGAAGTCGGCTCGGATCTCATCCACGGCCCCCTCGTGGCTTTCGAGGTCGTACCAGGTGACCCGGACCATGTCGCCGGCCGTTCCGGTGAACGAGTACCAGTCGAGATCCGTCAGCGACGACAGCGACCCGGTCACGATGTCGCCGTAGGCGATCGCCGTGGCCTCGGCCGTCGTGTCGCCCGTTTCGGACTCGGCCACCGCCGTGGAGGCGTCCTGCATCGTGAAGGTCAGGAAATAGGGCGCGTCCCCGTCCGTGGGGAAGGTGGACTCCGTGACGCGGAGATAATAAGTCCCGGAAGTCGTGAGGAGATAGCTCAGGGCGCTGTCGTAGAAAAAGCCGTCATCGGCGGTCCGGATCACGGTCGAACCGTCCGGGGACACAAGCTGGATCAGCGGATCGTAATAGTCGTTGTCCATGACGCCGGCCACCCCGTGGATGCCGGTGCGGTAGGCCATCATCTCGAAGGAGACGATCGCCGGTCCCGTGACGCTGAAGGAGTACCAGTCATCGTTGCCGTCCGCGTGGTACGCGCTGATGACTCCCGGGGTGATCGAATCGGCGGTCCCGAACGTATCGTTTGATTCCGATTCGAACTGCAGCGAGCCGACGTTCACGGGCACCACCCGTACGGCGTACTCCCCTCCCCCGAAAGCGGTGTCGAAGCAGTCGAGGCGCAGGTAGTACGTTCCGGTGGTCGGGATGCGGAAGAGGGGGATGTCCGCGTCGTGGAATCCCCACGCCCACCCCGCCGAGCCCCCGGCGGTATTCAGGATGTCGTGGCCGACCAGGTAATCGGTCCCGTTCGATCCGAAGACCTGGAGCCGGGGAACATTCGGCACGGCGTCCCACGTGGCGAAGTCGTGGCGGAGGCCGGAGATTTCGAACCGGACGACCGTGTTCGCGGTGGAGGAAAAGCTCCAGTAGTCGACGTCACCCACGGTGGCGAGTGATCCGATGCCCGCGGTGCGGACCGGCAAGGCGTTCGCTGAGGCCGGGGTGTTGTTGGACTCCACTTCCAGGATCGTGAGCGGATTGATCGTGTGCGAAAAGCCCGAAGTGACCGACGCCGTCGCGTTCGTCGCGTTCACGTTGAAATTGAAGGTGCCCGGCGTCGTCGGCGTGCCTCCGTAAATCCCGCCCGAGGTGAGGTTGATCCCCGGCGGGAGGGAGCCGCCCGTCACGGTCCACGTCGTCGGCCCGGTGCCGGTCGCGGTGAACGTGACGTTGGAGAAGAGATCCCCCGCCAACCCGGCGGTCAACGGGGAGGTCGGGGCCGTGATCGTGATCGTCGGCGGGGGCGGGGGCGGCGGAGCGGGCGGAGAGCCGCCGCCGCCTCCTCCTCCACCGCCGCCGCAGCTGGCGACGCAGAACAGGGACGCGATCAGGGCGCGGCGGACGTGCTTCATGGCGGACTCCTCTGACAAGATCCCGTATTCATTGCTATTGGTACGCAAAAAAGGAAGGAACTTCATCCGATGAAATGCGACCCCGGCGCGGGAAGGCGCGCCGGGGTCGGGTGCGGGGTTGAATTGACTTCGAGGGGACCGGTTACCAGTCCCACCGTGCTTCTACGCAATCGGCGATAAGGTCCGGTTGGAAATCGGCGAAGATCGGATGAAGCCGGGAGGCTTTACTCGTAACGGAGGGCCTCGATGGGATCGAGGCGCGACGCCCGGAAGGCGGGGTAGAATCCGAAGAAGACCCCCACGGCGCACGAGAAGCCGAACGCGATGCCGATCGACGCGGGGGAAATCAGCGCGGGCCAGCTCAGCGTACGCGAGATGAGGACCGCCAACGCGACCCCCAGGCCCATCCCCAGGACACCCGCGGTCAGACACAGCACGACCGCTTCGGTCAAAAACTGGAGCAGGATGTCCCGCTTCCGCGCCCCCACCGCCATCCGCAGGCCGATCTCCCGGGTGCGCTCGACCACCGAGACGAGCATGATGTTCATGATCCCGATGCCGCCGACGACCAGCGAGACGGAGGCGATGAGCGCGAGAAGAAGGGTCATCACTTTCGCGGTCTGCTGCACCGTGGCCGCCATTTCCGTCATCCCCTGGATCTGGAAATCGCTGTCCTCCGCCGCCGGAGTCCGATGACGCTGGCGCAGGAGAGCGGTGATCTCCTGGGTCGCCTCCGTCATGGCGGACGCGGACGTCGCGGTGACGTAGAGCATTTCGACGTTGTTGAAGGCCGACCCCTGGAGCACGCGCTTGACGGTGGTCCAGGGAAGAAGGACCAGGTCGTCCTGGTCCATTCCATACGCGTTGGTCCCCTTCTTCGCCAGGACGCCGACGACGCGGAAGGGCATGTTCTTGATCCGGATCGTCTCGCCAATCGGCGTGACTCCCTGGAAGAGCTTCTCCGCCACCGTTCTTCCCAGGACGCACACCTTCGTGACCGACAGGACATCCTGGTCGGTGAAAAAGGATCCCTCCTCGACTTCCCAATCCCGGACGTCCATGAACGCGGGGGAGGTTCCCTGGATGCTGCCGGGCGTCCAGTTCAGGCTTCCGTACACGGCCTGGGCCCGGGCGCGCACGGCGGGCGCGACGGCCCGGACCGACGCCACCTCTTTCGCGATGGCGTCGCCGTCTTCCCGCGTCAGCGTCTGGATCGTCCCCGCCCCCCACGAGAATCCGCTCGAGGAGGCCGCGCCCGGCCGGACCATCAGGAGGTTCCGGCCCATCGAGTTGATCTGGTCCTGGATCTGCGCGGAGGCGCCCTGGCCGATCGCCACCATCGTGATGACGCTCGCGATGCCGATCACGATGCCGAGCATCGTCAGGGCCGTCCGGACCTTGTTCCGCAGGAGCGATCGGAAGGAGAGCTGGAGGGTCATCCACGGATTCATGCGGCGTCCTCCGCGATGAGACCGTCGTGGATGCGGATGACCCGCCGCGCGTGGCCCGCGGTGGCCGGATCGTGCGTCACCAGGATCACCGTGATCCCCTGCCGGTTCAGGTCGCTGAAAATCCGCATGATGTCGTCCACGCTCCGGCTGTCGAGGTTACCCGTGGGCTCGTCCGCGAGGAGGATCGCGGGGCTGTTGATGATCGCCCGCGCGATCGCCACGCGCTGCTGCTGTCCCCCCGAGAGCTGGGCGGGATGGTGGCGCATCCGGTCCTGGAGCCCGACGCGCGCGAGGGCCTCTTTCGCCCGCTCGTGGCGCTCGGACGCGGAGTAGCGATTCCAGTAGAGGAGCGGCAGCTCCACGTTGTCGAGCGCGCTCGTCCGGTTGAGCAGGTTGAAGTTCTGGAAGACGAATCCGAATTTCCGGTTGCGCAGCTCGGCCAGCCGGTCGGCGGGAATGTTTGAAATCTCCTCGCCCTCGAGAAAGTACGAACCGGAGGTCGGGCGGTCCATACACCCGATGACGTTCATCAGCGTCGTTTTGCCCGAACCCGACACGCCCTTGATGGCGGCGTATTCCCCCGCCTCGATCGAGAGCGACACGCCCCGGAGCGGATGGATGTCGACTTCGCCGAGGTGGTAGGTCTTGGCGAGGTTCTCGAGGCGGATCTGGCTCACCGCCGGCCGCCCCCCGGCCGCGGGCCGGGCCCGAAGGGATTGCTGACCGCCGGATCTCCCTCCTTCGTGACCAATCCGACGATGACTTCCTGCCCTTCGGCCAGGTCTCCCTTGACGACCTCGGTGAACGATCCGTCGTTCGCCCCGGCCTGGATCGGCACGGCGGTCAGCCCCGTTCCGTTTCGCACCCAGACCCGGTTCCGGACGGCGCGCGCGCCTCCCGGGCCGCGCTTGGCCTCGGCGGGCGGCTCGGGCGCCGCCGGCTCATCGGTGGGCGTGAACCGGAGCGCGGCGTTCGGAACCTTCAATGCCCCGGCGCGGAAATCGACCTGGAAGGACGCGTTGGCCGTCATGCCGGGGAGGAGTTTCTCGTCGGGATTCTCCACGCTGACGATCACCGTGTACGTGACGACGTTCTGGACCGACGTCGGGGAGAGCCGGACCTGGGCGACCTTGCCGACGAAGGGACGGTTGCGGTAGGCGTCGACGGTGAACGTCACCTTCTGGCCCTCGGCGATCCTCCCGATATCGGCCTCGCTGACGCTCGCCTCGATCTGCATGCTCTTCAGGCTCGCGGCGATGACGAAGATCGTGGGCGCCGACAGGCTGGCCGCGACGGTCTGTCCGACATCCACGTTGCGCGAGATGACGATGCCGTCGACCGGCGAAACGATGGTCGTGTACCCGAGATTGACCTCGGAGCTTTCGAGCGTCGCCTTCGCCTGCGCGACGGTGGCCAGGGCCACCTTCACCTGGGCCGCCAGCGAGAGCTGCTGGGCCTCCGCCGCGTCGAGCTCGGACGCGGAAATCAGTTCGCGCCGGGCCAGCTCCTTCGCCCGCACCAGCTCCTTCTCCGCCTGCTCGAGCGTGGCGCGGGCCCGCTCGACGTCCGCCTCCGACCGGGCCAGGTTGGCCCGGTCCTGCGCGACCTTCGCCAGGAATGGAGCCTGGTCGATCATCGCGATCACCTGCCCCGCCTTGACGCGCGTGTTGAAGTCGGCGTTCAGCTTCTCGATCGTTCCGGTCACCTGCGTCCCCACTTGGACCTGGGTGACCGGCTGGACCGCGCCCGTGGCCGTGACAAAGACCCAGAGGTCTCCCCGGTCGACCTTGACGACCCGATATTCCGCCGCGGAATTGCTTCGCCGGAACCAGGCCCAGCCCCCGGCGACCGCGGCCGCGAGGATGAGAATGACGAAGATCAGTTTCTTCATAGCGATGTCATTTGAGGGAGCCCGCCGCCCGCGCGACGGCGGCCCGCCCGATCTGGATGTCGTACTCGGCGCGGACCCGCTCGCCGCGCGCATTGGCGAGCGACACCTGCGCGTCGGTCAGCTCGACCGACGAAGCCCGCCCGACGTCAAACCGCCCCTGGACCAGGGTCAGGTTCTCCTCGGCCTGGCGCGCCGTGAGCGCCGAGATCTTCAGGCGCTCGCGGGCGTCCTCGAAATTGGAGACCGCCTGGCGGAGTCCCGAATAGACGTCCTGCTCCCCGGCGGCCCGCGCCGCGCGCGCCACGCGCAGCCCCGCCACGGCCTCATCGATCCGGGCCTCGAGGGCTCCGCCGCCGTAGAGGAGCCAGTCGAGCGCCGCCCCGGCCAGCCAGCTCCAGGAGATGGGCGTGAAGTCTCCGGACCAGGACAACGACGCGTGGGCGGTGAACGCGGGAAAGAGGTCGGCGATGGCGCCGTCCACGGCCGCGGATGCGGCCTTTTCCCGGAAGGCGAGAGCCTGGAGCCGCGGATGGCGCTCCTTCGCCTGGGCCGCGAGCGCCGCGAGATCGGGCGCCGCGCCCTCGTCGACGGCCGGCTTCTCGAGGGAGTACGCCGGGTCCTCGGCCAGCCCGAGGGCGGCGTTCAGCACCGCGCGCGCGATCGAGAGCTGATTGCGGGCCCGCACGAGGTCGAGCTGGGCGTTGCCGAGGTCGACCTGCGCCTTGGTCAGGTCGTACTTCGTCCGGGTCCCGACTTCGACGAATCCCCGGACCTGGTCGAGCCGTTTCTGGAAACCGCGCACCGTTTCCTGGCCGACGCCGACGAGTTCCTGTCCTTGGAGGACCGTGAAGAAGGCCTGGCGGAGAGAGAAGGCCACCTCGGCGGAGGCGGAGTCGTAGTCCGCGATCGCCGCGTTCCACTCTTCACCCGCCGCGCGGGCCGCCGCGGAGGCGCTCCCGAAATCGAAGAGGAGCATCGACGCGGCGACCGAGCCGCCGTGAGACTTCTCGACTTTGCTCGTGGTCGGGGGATCGCCGGCGCGGGCCTGGTTGACGCTGACGGAGGCCGACGCGGAGACCGAGGGTAGCGTGAGCGCCCCGGTCTGCCGCAGGCGCGCCTCAGCGGCCTGGATCCGCGCGTGAGCGGAACCCACTTGCGGATTGTGCTCGAGCGCGATCGCGAGGCCCCGGTCCAGTGTCAGGGTGGATCCGGCCGCGAGGCCCAGCTCCGCCGCCGTCGCCGTCCGCTCGCCGGGCGCCGCGGAAGCGGGGTCCTGCGCCCGCCGGGCCTCCCCGATCGCCGAGCAGGCGGCGAGGAGCGCGACCGGCATCACGACCAGGGCGCGGAATCTCGTGGAAGTCTTCATCTTCACCTTCCGACACTCTAGAACCCGCGGGGGTTCGCAGACAATCCCGAATTGGTTCGGTTCACCCATATTCGAGAACGTCCGCAAGTCCGCCACCCGTGAAGTTTGGAATATTACGGGGCGCCGACTCGCGCGTCGTTGGGCGCCACCGCCCTTGGTGAATCCAGGGTGATGGGGGGTGAGGCCATCACGCCGCTTGATGACTACTAAATCGAAGTCGGCCGGATCGGGACGACGCGCCCCGTGTTGCCATCCACGCGGACGCGCTCGCCTTCCTTCAGAAGCCGGGTGGCGCCCGGCACGCCGAAGACGCCGGGGATCCCGAGCTCGCGGGTGATCACGGCCGCGTGGCACATCTCGCCGCCCACCTCCATGACGACGGCCGCCGCCGAGGAAAAGAGAGGGGTCCACGCCGGATCGGCGAACCGCATCACCAGGACGTCGCCGGGTCGGACGCGCCTGGGATCGGGTTGGTCCAGGATTCGGACGGGACCCTCGGCGATCCCCCCGCCGACCCCCGCGCCGCGGAGGGACCCGTCCGGATTCATGCCGGAAGCGGCATATTCCGGATCATCCACCGGCACCCCGTCGGATCGCAGGAAGTCCGGGGGCTCCTTCCGGCGGAATTCCTCCAGGTCTTCACGGCGACGCTCCACCCGGCGTCGCGCCTCCTCGGCGGTCAGTCCGACGCCGCGGGCGAGCGCTTCCAATTCCTCGATCTCGAGATGGAAGACATCCTCCGTGGACTTGAAGACCATGCGCTCCACGAGCCTCCGGCCCAATTCGAGTGCGGCCCGGCGGGCGCGGAGCATCCCCGCCATGATGTGGTGCTTGGGCGCCTCCCGGAGCGGGAGGAGCTCCGGCACCGCCCGGGCCAGGAACCGCATCAGGGGACGCCGCCAGACGGGCGAACGAGCCACGGCGTCGTCGATCCACGCCCGCCGCTCGGACCGGAGACGGCGCGTGCGATCGGTCACGGTCTCGGCGCCCGGCGCCAAGAGGCGCGATCGCACGAGATCCACGATCATCCCCGGTTCCTCGACCCAACGCGGCACGGCCAGGTCGATCTCCTTCGGGGCCCGGTGACCGAATCGCGAAAGGAACTGATCCAGGGACTGGAGCCATCCCGCGGCGGCGGCATCCCGCGTCGCGGAAGACCGCAGCGAACGGAGTATTTCACCGGCCGTCCCCGAGGAGAACCGGCCGTCGAGCGGCCGCGCCTCCGCGACCAGCCGGTCGAGAGCGAGCGAGATCATCAGGGTATGCGTTCCCTCCCCGGCCGCGGCCAGGCGCCGCTTCGCCTCCGGCCAGCCCCGGAAGAAACCGTCCGCCGCGACGCTCAGCGATCCCGCGATCGCGAACAGGAGGCCGTCTTCCTCCAGGACCCTCGATTCCGGAAGATCGAACATGAGGATCTCGCGGATCAGCCCCAGGTCGTCCAGGTCGGCCACGGGGGGCCGCGTCGCGAGCCGATCGTCGGCCCGGGCGAGCGATCGGAGGGCCTCGCGGGGACGGAAGAGCTTGGGAATTTTCGTCACGAGGCGCCACGCCATCTGGAGCCGTGCCCGCATCTTCCCCACGGGTCCCCAGCGAATCCGGCGCGGCCGGAGGATGCCGTCCGCGATGAGCCGGGCGGTCGTCCGCCCCGCACGGGCGTCGATTCCGGAAAGCGCCTGCGGGAGGATGCGGCCCAGGATGGGCGAGGCGTGAAGCGCGTTCATGTTGAAGCAGATCCGGCCGTCCACGAGGTCGGCCGGAGAAGCCTGCGGAAAAAGGGGGGAACTTCCGGGCACACCCATGAACTCCCGGGTGAAAATGGGGACGAGAATGTGCCGCATCAACGACCAGGTCAGGCGTGGGATTGGATCGGGCAGCGACTCGCGCAGATTCCAGGTCGACCACACGGTGACCGGCCCATCGTCCTGACCGGGTGCAGAGCGAAGGACCTCGGGCGGCTTCCACGGCGCCCCGGTCGTGATGGGCCGGGCTTGCAGCCACCAGGCCGAACCGTCCTGGCCGAGGGCCCATTCGAGATCCAGATCCCGCTTCCACCGCTCCGCGAGGACTCTTCCGGCCGCCGAGATGTCGCGGGCCTCCGTTTCGGAGAGCACCGGCGTGACCGCCGCTTCGCGGCGAGCCTCGATCGTCCCGAATCCGGTGCGGTAGATCCGCCAGCGCTCGGGAGCGGCGCGCCCGGAGACGAGCGACTCTCCGAGGCCCGCGACAGCCTCGAGGACCGACGCCGGATCGCGGCCGACCGGGTCGCGGGTGAAGAGAACCCCCGCCGCTCGGGGTGAGATCATCCGCTGGAAGACAACCCCGACCGGAACAGGCCCGGAGCCTCCCGCGTAGCTCCGCACCCGATCGGAGGCGCCCGACGCGATCGTCCTGGCGGCGGCGGCCAGCGCGGCCGGAACGTCGCGCACGTCGAGGGTCGTCTCGAAGAGACCGGCGAACGACCGTCGCTCGGAATCCTCGCCGAGGGCCGAGGACCGCACCGCGATGGGTCCGCCCGCCAGGAGCTCCGCGCACCGGCGCTCGAGCCCGGCCCTCGCCTCGGCCGGCCACCGGTCCGGTGACTCGGTGACCGCGGCGAGCGCGAACCCCTCGGGCGTGCGGTACCCTTCGCGCCGGAGCCGGGCCAGGCCGAGAGCCTTGCCGCCGAATCGGGCCGATTCCGCGTCCCCCGGATCCAGCGCGGAGAGTTCGATGAAGGTCGGAAAATTATTTTTCACCCGTTGAATAATACTCGGGGCGGCGTACATAGTTACCAAGGGACGAATTGAGTCCTGCGGCGGCGTTGTATTATGATGGGACCTCGAAGCATCCAAGGAGGCCGATTGTCGACTCTCGGACGGTCCGCCGCGGCGATCCTGTTCGCCGTGGCCCTGCTCGGCGGCTGCGGACGCAGCAGCGGAGGAGGAGGAGGCGGCGGCAACTATGTCGTCCCGCTTCCGCCCCCGCCCACGTCGCTCGCCGTCGACGTGGACGTCGATACGAACCGGAACGGCGTGGTGGAAGTTTCGGCGGACGAGACGGGCGAGGAGACCTGGTCCACGACGCGCGGCGCGGTTTTCTACTACAACATCGACGACGACGACAACAACAACGCCGAGGACTACATCGACTCCGCCGTCAACGGCTCGACGGACGCGCTGGACCTGGCCCGCATCGTCATCCGCCAGATCGCCAGCGCCCCGACCGACGCGACGGCCACGTTCACCGTTTCCAGCGTGGCCCAGGGCCGCTTCCGCATTTTCCTAAATTCGGGCGGGTCGTGGTCCCCCCTCTACCTCACCGGCGCCTCGTTCACCGTCCCCATCGCCAACATCATCGCGGGCGACGTCGAGCTCGGAATCGAGGCCCACGAGCGCATGTCGCCCTCCTGGGACGGCCGGGTGACGCTCGTCCTCGACGTCAGCGATTCGGGCGGGACGATCCTGGGCACCGACACCGTCCTCCTCCGGTGCGCGCCGTGGCTCATGGCTTCGAATCTCTGGAGGGCCGAGGATCTCTGCGTCGTCAACACGGGGTCGGAGAACCTCGCCTTCCGCAATACACTCTCCTCCGTGTGCTCGACCGCGGGGATCACCTACGTCGTGATCCCGGGAAGTTCGTACAACTACGACCGCTGGGTCCAGGATTCGCATGAGACCGGCGCGATCTACCTCCCCGCGAACGGCGTGCCGAGGCGGCGCATCGACCACGTCCTCCAACTGGCCCGCTGGCGCGAAGTGGACGCCTGGTGCCAAAGCACTCTCTGGGGCCCGGACTTCGACTTCGACGTGCGATTCTCGAGCAACAGCTCGTCGATGAATTACGGCGGCAACCTCGAGGTGACGGGTCCCCTGGCCTCCTATCCCTGGGGCCGGATCTTCACCGGCGGCGGCACGTCGGCGCCGATCGGCGGCGGGTCGCCGGTCACGCGCCACATGATCCAGGTTTACCGCGACTACATGACCGCGCTCGACATCCAGGCTCCGTTGCTCGAGTTTTCGACGGAGTGGCTCGTCGTCGGCCACGTGGACGAGATCAGCATGGTGGTCCCCGCGCCCGCCAACCCCCGAGGGTGGGCGATCCTCCTGGCTTCGCCCGACCTCGCCCGGGCGAACCTCCAGACGGTCGCGAACAACGGCGGCGGGAGCCTCAACGTCTTCGCGGGACGGGCGGGATGGCAGACCACGGTGAGCGCCATCCTGGGCGACTCGGCGCTCATGGCATACAACGACGAGGTGCAGACGCGGATCGACGGCGTCCGCTCCGTCCTCCAGACCCAGCTCGGGCTCTCGGCCTCCGAGATCATCGACCTCCCCGTCCTCTTCGAGGATTCGGGATACGGCGGGGCCGTCGCGTACAATCCCGGCGTCGTAAACATGGTCGTGCTTCCGTCGACCAACGGGACGACCTACCTCGTGATTCCCGACCCCGAGGGGCCCGACCAGTCGAGCGACGTGTGGCAGGCGTCGACGACGGCGGCGATCCAGCCGCTCTTCACCGTGGGAAGTCCGGTATCGATCACGTACGCCGATGTTTTCGTCGCGTACCACATCAATCTCGGTGAGGCGCACTGCGGAGTCAACTTCGTTCGGACGCCGCCCGCGTCCGATTGGTGGGATGACTAGGATGAGCTTCCAGTACCCAGATTCCAGATCCCAGTTTCAGATGCTTCGAGCTCCGAGCCAGAGGGTCAACGGATCAAGACAATGATTGCCGTACTGATCGCCCTGCTGCTGACGCAAAGTACATCCGATCTGGACGCTGCGCTCGACGCCCTGGCGGCCGTGAAGCCTGGGGACACGGCGGCTTACCACGCCGCCCGGGAGCAAATCCTCGCCTTCGGAAAGGACGCCGTCCCGGCGCTCGCGGAACGGGCCGCGCCGGAGCGGTGGACGCCAGCGGGCTGGGTCCGGGCGATGGCCGCCGAGGCGTGCCGGCTGAGGCTCGCGAATCCGGAGCTGGCGGCCGCAGTGGATCGTCCCGAGGGGCTCGATCCCGCGCGCTACGGCCTGTTCCGCCGGCCGGTGCCGGTCGTCCTCCCCGAGCTCGCGCGGAAGGGCGCGGACGCGGTGCCGCTCCTGCTGGAGCGGTGGCGGTGGACTTTCGAGGAGCACAAGTTCTCGCCGGCCGAGGCCGGGGAGGATGAGCGCGAGTCGTTCCGCAAGGCGATCCTGGACCTGCCGGGGAGGATTTCCGACCCCCGCGCGCGTCACTTCCTCGCGGAAACGCTCGCGACAGCCGGGCTCCGGGACTCCTGGCGGCAGGAGGCGGCCGTGAGCCTCGGCATGGTCGGAGGGACCGAGGCGCTCTCCCGCCTCACGGCCATCCTCGACGACGCGACGCAACCCGCGGCGGTGCGTGAGGCCTGCGCGCGGGCGCTCGGCCGGATCGCCGATCCGGCGGCGCTCGACGCCATCGTCAACCGGGCCGCCGGGGAAAAGGACGCGCAGGTCCGCCGGTCGTTCCTGCAGGGGCTGGGACTCCTCGGCAGTTCGTGGGCCTGGGAGTCGCGCGGGAAGGCCCTCGCCGCGACCGCCGACCGGGTGCGCGCCGGATGCGCCGACGCCCTGGTGGAGGCGCTTCGCCGCGTCCCCGCCGAATCGGAGACCATCGGCATCGCCCTGAGCCTCACCGCGTGGCCCGCGAGCCTCGCGGCCGTCGAGTCGCTCGCCTCGGACGCTTCGGCGTCTCCCGAGGCGCGCGCCGCGGCGTCCTCCCTCCTTCCGGGCCTTCGCCAGGCCCTCTCGCGCCGCCGGCCCAAGTGAGGAATCCGCGATGAAGGCGGACGAAGTCATGAAGGAGCTCCAGAGGAAGGGGAACGCCCAGACCAGGAAGACCTGGATCCGGCATGGATGTCCCGAACCCCTCTTCGGGGTCAAGGTCGCGGACATGAAAGTCCTCATGAAGAAGACCGGGACGGACACGGCGCTGGCGAAGGAGCTGTTCCGGACCGGCAACGGCGACGCGATGTACTTCGCGGGATTGATCGCCGACAGCCGGGAGCTGAGCCAGGAAGACCTCGACGAGTGGGCCCGGACGGCCTCCTGGTCCATGATCAGCGAATACAGCGTCGCCTGGAACGCGGCCGAGAACCCCGCGGGCTGGGAACTGGCGCTCCGGTGGATCGACTCGTCGGAGGACAAGATCTCGGCGGCGGGCTGGGCCACCCTGGGCGGGATCATGGCCCATCGGGAGGACAAGGACCTCGATCTCAAGGCGCTCGAGCGGCTCTTGGACCGGGTCGTGAAAACGATCGGGAAGGCGCCCAACCGGACGCGCTACGCGATGAACGGGTTCGTCATCGGCGCGGGGGGGAGCGTGAAGGCGCTGACGAAGAAGGCGCTCGAGGCGGCGGCGAAAATCGGCGAGGTCGAGGTCGAAATGGGGGGGACCTCCTGCAAGGTCCCTACGGCGACGGAGTACATCAAGAAGATCATCGCGGCGGGCCGCCACGGCAAGAAACGCAAGATGATGAAGTGCTGAGCCGGTGACCTCGGCCTCACGGCCCTAATCCTTGTCCTTCTTGTCTTTCTTTTCTTTCTTCTCCGCTTCCTTATTTTCCTTCTTTTCTTCCTTCTTCTCTTCTTTCTCCTCCTTCTTCTCTTCTTTCTCCTCCTTCTTCTCCGCTTTCTCCGCCTCCTTCTTTTCCTTCGCTTCGACCACCCGTCCGGGCTTCCCCGGATTGGACCTCCCCCACTTGCCGCTCACGAGGACGTGTCCGCACCCCGGGCCGTGCCGGTGGCCCGCCTCGACGACGTACCAGGCCCCGTCCCAGTAGTAGTGGTCGCACGCCGCCGTGCAGATGTGGTTCGACGCGACCACGACGACCCGGCCGTGAGGACGGCCCGGGTCTTCGGCCACGACGACGCACCCCGCCGCGGCCGCCAGGAGTCCCGCCGCCAACGACAATCCGAATCGTCGCATCGTCGCACCTCCCTCTAGGTGATCACCGTATGAAAGAGAGCGCGGACCTGCCCCTCCGACATCGGGCCGAAGACATGGCCGAGGAGCGAGATCCGGACCTTGCCGGGCTTGTCGAATACAAGAGTCACCGTTTCCGTCGTCGTCCCATCATCCACCGTGGTCGTCAGGGAGCCCTCGAACGTGCGCTCATGGCTCAGCCTTCCGGCCTGGCGGGTGAATGAGGAGACCACCTCGCGCTGGCCCAGAACATTGATGGTCAGGATCTTGAAGCCATCGTCCACGGTCACGTTCGGCACGTCGATGTCCGTCGTAGCCGTCGCCGTCACGGTCCAATTTTCCGAATCCGTCACGCTCCACACCACGGTGAGCTGGTAGGACCAGGAGGCCCCTGAGGGGATCGTGGTCAGCGTCCCCGAATCCGGATCCATCATGGTCACGTCGGTCTCGGTCGTGATCGTCGCGGAGAACGAGGCGTCGCCGGCGTCGGCCGTACCCGATTTGGCGCCCGTGGCGGTCACGTGGATCTGCCCCGAAGTGTTCGGGAACCGGTCATTCCCGTCCGCGTCCAAGGCGTCGAAATCGAAAATCGCGTCGACGTCGGCCGCGAAGTCGAAGGCGGGCGTGGCGCCGGGGTAGACCGGCACCGCGTGCGGGCCCGGAGCGGACGAACCGGAGCCGCTCGCGAGGATCCCCGCGCTGGCGGCTTCGACGGCCTGGGAAACCGAGCCTGTGGCGGACCCCGATCTCTGAACCAGGAATATTTCGTAGTCCGTGGGCCCCTTGGCACTCCCGCCGTCGCCTCCGCAACCGACGGGCAACACGAGAAACGCGGCCAGGGACAGGACCATCCGACGCGCGTGCGTCATGACTTCCTCCTTTTCCTCGCCTGAGAGCCCACCCTGTGGCTCCCAGAAGAAGACTGCACCGTGAGCCTCTGAAAAACAAGGTCGCCTTGTTGAATACCTGAGTATCGAGGGTCGGAAACGTGACTGGAAATCTGTTCCGGTGGAATGGCGGCCACCGAAGCGCGCTCAGAGTCCAGCGAGGTTGGGGGCGAGCTTCGCGTAGCGGAGCTCGCGGGCGACGACGTCGAGGGGCGTCGAGGCCAGTTCGTCCACCACGGGCTCCGCATCCTGGCCCTTCGTGAGATCCACCGCCTTCAAGTACTTCCGGCAGGAGTCGCAGGCCTCGACACGCAGCCAGGGAATCTCCTCGGCCTCGTACCGCGGGAGCTTCTCCGGCCGTTCCTCCCCGCATGCCGGACACAGCACCCTCGCGCAGTCCCATTCCCGGGAGCAGAGGGAACACTGAAGCGTGCGCCTCCGCGCGCCGGCCGAACGATCCTCGCGCAGGAGGCCGACAAGCGCGGCGCCCCCGCAGAACGGGCATGACGCCTTCCGGACGCTTTCCTTCGTGCGCTCCAGTGGAAGCGTGGCCAGGTAGGGCTCCAGGAGCACCCTCGCGAAGAACGGGGGCTGCCCCTCCTCCGACCCCCACCATCGTCCCGGGTCGCTGCCGAAGACGCGCGCCACCCGTTTCTCCGCGCGCAGCTCGAGAAGGTCGGCCGCTTCCTGGGCCAGAACGTCGGGCCCTGCCTCCGCGACCAGCTCGAGGAGCGGATCGAGAAAGGGGCCCAGGCGGGCCAGCGGATATTCCTCCGGAGTCCGCGCGCCCGAGGCGGCCACCTGGCGCGCCGCTACTCCCTGGAGGGCGGCGATGCGCGAGTAGAAGGCGAGAATCTCCCCGGCAAACGGCCACTCCGTTTCAAGCTGACTCGCGCGGCGGAGCCGGCGTTCCCAGAGATCTGTCATGAAGGCCTGTGCAGTTTCTCTTCCGCCCACTTCCCGTGATGGTGGCGCGCCCAATCCTCGGTGACCTTCCCCTCCGTCATCGCGCGCAGGCCGCCCCGGGTCACGAAGACCGCCATGTGGATGTGGGCGACCAGCGAGAGGATGGCGATCACGGCGGAGCTGGAGTGGACGACGATCGCCCAGAGCCGAAGCGAGCGGGAGAACTCCTCGGGGAACCAGATCGGGATCCCGCTCGCGAGGAGGACGAGGCCGGCCAGCACCTGGATCCAGAAGGTGATCTTCTGTCCCGCGTTGAAGCGGCCGGAAGGTGGGACGTTCTGGTCGCGGCCCGCGAGGTAGTCGCGCATCCGCTTAAGCCAAACGCGGTCGTCCGGTTTGATGAGAAGGTCCTTGAACCACTTCGCGAACTGGATCAGGACGGCCCCTGTGAAGACGCACCCCACGATCGGATGCCACGCCCGGACGACCTGGCCGCCGCCCAGGACCGACAGGAGCCAGTCGAGCTTCGGCGTGAAAAGCCCCAGGCCGGAGAACGTGAGGTAGAGGAACGTGAGCGCGACCGTCCAGTGGAGCGCCCGCTCGAAGACCGTGTACCGGACGATCTCCTTCTGCGGCTCCGCCTTCGATGCGACTGCGGCGGTGCGGCGCGGCCCGGACCTGAAGTAATGGATCGCCGCGGCCGCCAGCGAGAGCCCGAAGGCGAATCCCCCCATCCACTTGAGCGGGCCCTTCCAGAACGCCAGATGGGGATCGATCTTGGGTTCGCGCGGCAGGTTCCCGTAAAGCTCGGGCCGGTCCGCGTGGTGAAGGACGTAAACGACGCCGGTACCGCCGACGCCGGCGGGGTCGTAGACCCCCGCGTTGGGGAAGTCCATCCGGATCTGCTCCGCGCGATGCTCCGCGCGATTCTTCATCTCCTTCTTCGACCCGAACTCGAGGCATCCCGTCGGGCAGGCCTTGACGCACGCCGGCCCGAGGCCGTTCTCGACCCGGTCCGAGCACATCGTGCACTTGTAGACGCGATTCGACTTCGCGTCGAATTTCGGGATGTTGAAGGGGCACCCGGTCATGCAGTACCCGCACCCGATGCAATGGTCCTGCTGGAAGTCGACGATCCCGTTCGTGTACTGGACGATCGCGCCCTCGGCGGGGCAGGCCTCGAGGCATCCCGGCTCCGCGCAGTGCATGCACATGTCCTTGCGCATGAGCATCATGACCCCGGGCGCGTCGGTGGCCGCCTCGAGCGCGAGCGGCTGGCGCCGGAAATCGACGGGAATCTCGTTGAACTTGATCAGGTTCCAGTACGAGGGGGTCATCTCGGGCATCGTCTGGTAGGACTGGAAGGGCTTCTGGCCGTACTCGGGCTCGAGGTGCAGGTCGTTCCACTCGACGCACGCGACCTCGCAGGCCTTGCAACCGATGCAGGTGGTCACGTCGACGAGCATGCAGAGCTGCTCGTCGTCGCGGACCGTCGTCCGCGCGCCGGTGGCGGAGGTCCGTGCGATCTCGAGGGCGCCGCTCACACTTTCTCCAGCTTGACGAGGAAGGTCTTGTACTCGGGCGTAAAGGAGTTGGGATCGACCGTGCAGGCCGTCAGGAGATTCGCCATCGGCCCGCGGCCTTCGCCCTTCACCGTGCGGCCCGCGAAGCCCCAGTGGATCGGGATCCCGATCTGCCATACCTCCTTGCCGGCCACTTTCATTCCGTGGATCCGCCGGGTCACGAGCGCGCGACCGGTGACGGACCCGCGCGGTGTCGAGACCCGCACGCGGTCCTCGTTGCGGATCCCGCGCAGGGCGGCGAGCCCCTCCGGAACCTCGACGAAAAACTCGGGCTGGAGGAGCGCGGTCGGGGCGATGTGCTTGGTCCAGTAGTGGAAGTGCTCGGTCAGGCGGTACGTGGTCGCGACGATGTCGTACTCCTCCTTGGCGCCGAGCTTGTCCATCGGCCCCTGGAAGATCGGCGCGACGGGATTCCGCGTCGTCTTGGGATGCATCGGGTTCTCGACGGGATACTCCACGGGCTCGTAGTGCTCGGGGAAGGGCCCGTCGACCAGGTCCGGCGCCCAGAGCTTGGCCACGCCTTCGGGGAGCATGATGAAGGCGTCGAGCGTGCCCGGGGGCGCGTCGACCTTCATGTCGGGCGTGTCGCCCACCCACTTCGACCCGTTCCACTGGATGCCCGACCGCGTGGGGTCCCACGGTTTCCCCTGGGCGTCGGCCGAGGCGCGGTTGTACATGACGCGCCGGTTGGCCGGCCAGTTCCAGGCCCAGCCCTCGTATTGACCCAGGCCCGAGGGGTCGCGCGGGTCGCGTCGCGCCATCAGGTTCCCCGCCTCCGTGAAGCTCCCGCAGTACAGCCAGTCGCCGCTCGAGGTCGTGCCGTCGGCCTTGAGCTCGCCGAATCCCGAGAGCTGCTTTCCGGTCGCGAGATCCCTGCCGTTGATCTCCCGCGCGATCTCCTCGAGCGTGGGGACATAGGGGTTCTTGAAAGTCCAATCGAGGTTGAGGATCGGATCGGGGAAAGCGCCGCCTTCCTTCTGGTAGAGCTCCCGCACGCGCATGAAGATCCGCGCGAGGATCTCCTCGTCGACCCTGGCTTCCCCCGGAGGCGGCGCGGCCTTGAACTTCCACTGGGCCCAGCGCGAGGAGTTGGTGAAGGAGCCGTCCTTCTCGGCGAAGAGCCCCGCCGGGAGGAGGAAAATCTCGGTCTTCGGGTTCTCCTTCGACACCGTCCAGAACTCGGCGGTCTCGGTGGGGAAACACTCGGCGATGACGCACCAGTCGAGCTTGCCGAGCGCGGCGATCACCTTCTCGGTGTTCGGCCCGTTCCCGACGGGGTTCATCCCGAAGTCGAGGAGGCCCTGGATCTGGCCCTGGTACATGTGGTCGAAGAGATAGACCCAGGAGTAGTTCCCGTCGATCTTGGGGAGCCAGTGGAAGCCCCAGTCGTTCTCGGCGGTGGCCGCCTTGCCGAAGTGGGACTTCATGAGGGAGACCATGAACTTCGGGGTGTTCGACCAGTAGTTCATCGAGGTCGCCGAGAGCGCCTTCGGGGTGGTCCGCGCGAGGAATTTCTCCATCGACGCGTCGGCGGGCACCGGCATCTTGAGGTAGCCCGGGAGCGCGTGGTAGGCCACGCCGTGGTCGGTCCCGCCCTGGATGTTGGCGTGGCCGCGGAGGGCGTTGACGCCCCCGCCCGCCCGGCCCACGTTGCCGAGGAGGAGCTGGAGGATCGCGGCCGCACGGATGATCTGGACGCCGGTGCTGTGCTGGGTCCAGCCGAGCGCGTACATGATCGTCCCGGCGCGGTCCGCCGTGCCCGTCGAGCACACGATCTCCGCCGCCTTGAGGAAATCCTCCTTGGTGCAGCCGCAGACCTCGCTCACCTTCTCGGGGGTGTAGCGCGAGAAATGCTTCTTCATCTGCTGGAAGACCGAGTTCGGATCGTCGAGCGACTCGGCGCGCCGGGCGAAACCGTTCTCGTCGAGCTGGTACTTCCATTTCGAGCGGTCGTACGCGCGCTTTTCGGCATCCCACCCGCCGAAGAGGCCGTCCTCGTTGATCTCGAAGCCGGGCTCGAGGAGGAAGAGGGCGGTCGTGTGGATCTTGACGTAGTCCTCGTGGTACTTCTTGTTCTCGAGGGTGTAGTGGATGAAGCCGTCCAGGAACGCGATGTCGGTGCCCGCGCGGATCTGGACGAAGTGGTCGCTGACCGCGGAGGTGCGGTTATAGCGCGGGTCGACGCTGACGAGCTTGGCGCCGCGCTTCTTCTTGGCCTCGATCACCCACTTGAATCCGCACGGATGGTTCTCCGCGGGGTTGCCTCCCATCGCGAGGACGACGTCGGTGTTCCGGATGTCGGTCCATCCGTTGGTCATGGCGCCACGGCCGAAGGTGGGGGCCAAACTGGCCACGGTGGGAGCGTGTCATATCCGCGATTGCTGCTCGAGGTGGACGATCCCGAGGCTGCGCGCGGTCTTCTGGAGAAGCCAGTTGAACTCGTTGGTGTCGGTGCAGCCGCCGATGGCGGCGATCGTCTCGAGTCGGTTGACCGTCCGCCCCTGCGCGTCCTGCGTGATGAAGGACTTGTCCCGGGTCTGCTTGATGAGGACCGCGATCCGGTCGATGGCCTCGTTCCAGGACATGGGTTCCCACTTGTCGCCGCCCGGGCGCCTGTGCTGGACGTGGGTGAGGCGCCGGTCGTTGGCGATGTAATGCTTGAGCGTGGCGCCCTTGGGGCAGAGCGTGCCCTGGTTGATCGGGTGGTCGGGGTCGCCTTCGACGTGGACGATCTGGCGCTGGGTGTTCTTGCCGTCGCCGCGGGTGTGGACGATGACGCCGCAGGAGACGGAGCAATAGGGGCAGATGGAGCGGGTCTCGGTCGTGCGGGCGATCTTGAATTTGCGGGCTTCGGCGTGAGCGGGAACCAGACTGAACCCGAAGGGCGTGGCCAACGCGCCCGCGGCGGAGAGCTTTAGAAAATCGCGCCGGGTGACGGTCATCCCGCCCCTCTCAGCTGGCGTTCTCTTCGAACTCTATCACGGACTTCCCCGCGAATGTCGGAGAATCCGTGCCGGGACTGCCTTGCTCAATGTCTACGACAGTCACGGCGCCCCGTTTCTGGAATAATGATCCGGGCCCGGACCCTATTCCCCGGGAGTGTTTTTTTCTCGCCCGCGAAGGAGATGAGCGGCCATGACCAAGGGACGTCTTGAAGCCTTCAGCGACGGCGTCATCGCGATCCTGATCACGATCATGGTGCTCGAGCTGAAAGTTCCGCACGGCGACGACTGGGCGGCGTTGCGCCCGCTCGTCCCCGCCTTCTCGACCTACGTGCTCAGCTTCGTCTTCCTGGGGATCTACTGGAACAACCACCACCACATGCTCCTCGCGGCCGACCGGATCGACGGACGGGTGCTCTGGGCGAACCTGCACCTGCTCTTCTGGCTTTCGCTCGTGCCCGTGACGACGGGATGGGTGGGAAACACCAACCTGGCGCCGCTGCCGACGGCGCTTTACGGCGTCGATCTGCTTTTCGCCGCGATCGCGTACACGATCCTTCAAACGGCGATCCTCGCGCGGCAGGACTCGGGCTCGAAGCTGGCGACGGCCGTCGGCAAGGACATCAAGGGCAAACTCTCGGTCGCGCTCTACGTGCTGGCCATCCCGCTGGCCTTCGTGCGGCCCTGGATTTCGGCGGCGCTCTATGTGCTCGTGGCTCTGATCTGGCTGGTTCCGGACCGGCGAATCGAATCGGTGTTGAACCGCTGAGAGGGCCCCTCCCGGTCGCTCCTTACGGACCGAGGAGGAGCGCCATCGCGGGCATTCTATCGAAACTCATCCCTACAGGGCGGGAAGGATCCGGGGGATCAGGGGATACCCCAGGTCGCGCCACGCGTCGATGCCCCCGGCCAGGGGGCGGACGCGCGTCACGCCGTTCTTCATCAGGAGGAGCGCCACACGGGCGCTGGTTGCTTCGTTGGGTCAGGCGCAGTAAAGAACGACGTCCAACCAGCGCCCGTGTGGCGC